>Ga0334893_1000236_pt1 | contig 87773 bp, 72 predicted proteins | sample GraSluR3_MG_5_FD_207218 | JGI IMG/M metagenome (GOLD analysis project Ga0334893, IMG submission 207218) | Sludge microbial communities from methane-producing bioreactor in Wageningen University, Netherlands - Granular Sludge_09_05-R3 | ecosystem: Engineered > Bioreactor > Anaerobic >...
CGTAGGGATCAAATATAGGTAGAAAAATATTCCAAAAAAGATCATTCCGTCCCGTAGTGGACGGTATAATTTCCATCTTAATCAGGCAATTAAACATTATTTTTTTACAACCCGATTTAAATCAATCTTCTCATCCAATGACTTCTGAAAAAGCAAATGTTCAACGAATTGTTTCCCAAGCCAAGGAGCAATCATCACCCCGCGCGCACCCAATCCGTTAAAAATTGCCAGTTGTGGATAATCAGGATGCAAACCTGCAACAGAACGGCGATCAGCTATAGCAGGCCTTACACCGGCTTGATGATCAATTACTTCAACTTTTACTTTTAAAAAACTGTATAGCTTATCTAATAAGTGGGCTCTCGCCTTTTCAGTAGGTTCATCAGATAGATCGTCCCAATCATAAGTTGATCCTAATCGAAAAATATTTTTACCTAATGGCAATAAAAACACGTCTTTAACGAGCAAATAATTGCTGTTTAAATTTTCAATTATTATCGTAAGGAGTTCTCCTTTAACCGGCCGGAAAGGAACAAAATTAAAAAACGGGTTTATTACAGCCTGCCAGCCTTCGCAGAAGATAATTTTGTTGGCATGAAAGCGATTTTTATAAGTAACCCCATCACTCATAAGATGCAGATCATCCAAATAAAATCTATCTGATAAAGTCACAACCTTGTCAGCTACAATTTTATTAATTTCCTCCAGAAAAACGACAGTGTCCAACCAATACCCCTGTACAAAACCTGCTCCGAAAGGTTGAATAAGAAGGTCATTATCAGGAACCTTTCCAATGCTATCAATCCATTGGGTAATTTCTGGTTTCTTCATTTTCTGCCGCCACAACGCCTCATCCTGATCTCCGAAAACTTTAGCGATTGTAATCGGATGCAAAAAGCTTCTTTGTGAAATTTCTTCAATCGATTGGTAGAAATTTACAGCCTCTGGCAGCAGTTTGTTCGCTTTCCAAACCGAAGTCAGGTATCTGAACACTAATGGATTAATCAATCCGGCAGCAACAACTGTTGAGCTTTTTTCTTGCCCTGTATGTATCCAGCAAACGTGTTGTCCTTGTTGCGTCAGTTGATAAACCAGCACGCTCCCGGCCAGTCCGCCACCCACAACGATTTGATCAAAATGATCCAAAACTCAGACAAATTTGGCAATCAGCTCGACCAGGCGACTGGCATAGCCCATCTCATTATCATACCAGGCCACCACTTTTACGAGTTTGTTTTTGTCGCCCAGCACAGCCGTAAGTCCGGCATCAAAAACAGCTGAATGTGTGTTGCCAATCACATCTGTGGATACAATAGGATCTTCGGTATATTGTAAAATTCCTTTGAGCTCGTTCTCGGCTGCGGCCTTAAAAGCTGCGTTTATTTCTTCCACACTGGTCGATTTATCCAGCGTACAGGTGAGGTCTGTCAGCGAACCATCCGGCACTGGAACTCGAATTCCTGCGCCTCCCAGATTCCCTTTCAGGTGAGGGAAAATTCTGGTAGCGGCTTTGGCAGCTCCGGTTGTGGTTGGCACGATAGAATGTGCAGCAGCACGTCCGCGACGCCAATCCTTATGTGGCCCGTCAACAAGATTTTGATCTTTTGTATAGGAATGCACGGTTGTGATAAAACCTTTTTGAACTCCCCAGTTTTCGTGCAGTATTTTTATCAAAGGTGCTACATTATTGGTTGTGCAGGAGGCATTCGAGATCAGGTCGTCATTTCGATTGATCAAATGATCGTTAACACCTAAAACAATATAGGGAACATCTTCGCGGATGTCTTTGGCAGGGGCCGAAATGATTACTTTTCGCGCTCCGGAAGCATCAATATGTTGGCGGGCTTTCTCCGGTTCAGTAAAAAAACCGGTTGATTCAATCACCACATCAATGGCTAATTCCTTCCAGGGAAGCAGCGTTGGATCAGCCTGATTTAAAACTTTGATTTTTTTGTCATCCATCAACAAAAAATCTCCATCTACACTGACCTCACCCTTAAATGCCCCTTGAACGGAATCATACTTCAAAAGGTGAGCCAGGTTTTCCGTTTCAGCAAGGTCGTTAATGGCAACAACCTCCATATCATTTCTGAGCATCAACCGCCTGAAAGTGACCCGGCCAATGCGACCAAATCCGTTTATTGCAATCCGAATAGGTTTCATATTTCTTAGCTTTGGCCGGCAAAGTTAGCCTTTTGAGGGCTGCCAGCCAATGAAAAATTTTGATGCGATTTCGAATGGCATATGCACAATAAATTTTTGCTTTTCGTTTCTTAAATAACATTAAAACAAGCGGATTCAATTAATTTATCAGGCAAAACCCTCGTTTAAAGGACACCTGAAAACCAGAAATTCCCTATTTTTACAAAAAATTATTTACCACTAAAACTCTAATAATGGAAAAAATCAAAACGTACATCGAATCCAACAAAGACAGATTTTTAGATGAGTTGTTCGGACTGATCCGCATCCCTTCGATCAGTTCGCTTAGCGATCACAAGCCGGATATGCAGAAAGCTGCTGAATACTGGCGCGACAGCATTTTGAAGGCAGGAGCTGATAAAGCCGAAGTGATGCCTTCGGATGGCAATCCGGTTGTTTATGGTGAAAAAATCATTGATCCTGCACTTCCTACCGTGCTGGTTTACGGCCACTATGATGTGATGCCTGTTGACCCTGTCGAATTGTGGAACAGTCCGCCATTTGAACCTGAAATCAGGGATGGAAAAATCTGGGCTCGTGGTGCAGATGACGATAAAGGTCAGGCTTTTATGCATGCCAAGGCTTTTGAAACCTTAGTAGCTACAGATAGTTTGCCCTGCAATGTAAAATTCATGATAGAAGGCGAAGAAGAAATTGGTTCTCCCAATCTGGGCAAATGGTGCGAGCAACATAAAGATATGCTTAATGCTGATGTGATTTTGGTTTCAGACACCAGCATGATCGGCTCTGATGTGCCTTCAATCACAACAGGATTGCGTGGCTTGGCTTACTGGCAGGTTGAAGTTACGGGTCCCAACCGCGATCTGCATTCTGGTTTGTTTGGCGGAGCCGTTGCCAATCCTATCAATGTGTTATCGAAGTTAATTGCTTCTATAACAGACGAAAACAATTATATCACCATTCCTGGTTTTTATGATGATGTGCTTGAAGCCACTCCCGCAGAAAGAGAACTTTTAAATAAGGCCCCTTTCAGTGCAGAAGCCTACAAAAAGGCTATTGATGTGGAAGCGTTGAATGGAGAAAAAGGCTATACAACCATTGAGCATACAGGCATCAGACCCACTTTTGATGTTTGCGGTATCTGGGGTGGATACACCGGCGAAGGTGCTAAAACCGTGCTTCCTTCAAAAGCTTATGCTAAAATTTCGAGCCGTTTGGTTCCTAATCAACACCATAAAAAGATTGAGGTGCTTTTCAAAGAATATTTTGAAAAAATTGCACCAAAGTCGGTAAAAGTTAAGGTTGAATATTTGCACGGCGGACAGGCTTATGTGTGCCCGATCGATCTTCCGGCTTACAAAGCCGCCGAAAAAGCTTATGTGGATGTTTATGGCAAGCAGCCAATCCCAATGCGTAGCGGTGGCAGTATCCCGATTATTTCAACCTTTGAAGAAATCCTGGGTTTGAAATCCGTTTTGATGGGCTTTGGCCTAGAATCAGACGCGATTCATTCGCCAAATGAAAACTATCCCTTGGATAATTTCTACAAAGGAATTGAGACAATTTCAGCATTCTACAGGCATTTTGCTAAGATGTAAGCTAAAAATAAACACAAAAAGTCGGAAATAGATCATCCGGCTTTTGGGTTAAATAAAAAGCCAGCTGCTAAAAACAACTGGCTTTTCGTATTTAGATTCCTTTCAGCTTTATTCCGGTATTGTAAAAACCGTTTGGCTTTTTTTGTAGTTCTCAACACCTTGTTTCAGAAATTCAACAAATTCATCCACATCCAAATCATAAGCCCGGGGTTGGGATACGACATTATTTTCATGCCCCATCAACACATAATAAGGCTGAGCATTCACCCCGAATTTGGATACTTGAAAATCAGCATATTTTCGTCCGATCGTTTTTTTCCATTTGCCATCATAATCAGATAATACCCATTCATCTTCGGGCAGCATGGTTTTGTCATCCACATAAAGCGCTGCAATAATATACTCATCCCGAAGCAGTGCCAATACTCTGGGATCGGCCCAAACATTGGCTTCCATCTCGCGACAGTTTACACAGCCATGACCGGTAAAATCAATAAAGAGAGGCTTATCCAGTGATTTTGCACAAGCAAGTGCCTGATCGTAATCAAAATACCCCTGCAAACCGTGCGGCAAATGCAGTTTTTCGTGAAACATAGGCGTTTCGCAAAGCTCGTTATCCGTTAACTGCATCATGGCAGTAGCTCCTCCACCACTGTTTTTCCGGATGATATCATTCAAATCAAAATCATGCGTATGCATAGGTGGAACATAGCCCGACAATGCCTTGAGTGGTGCGCCAAACATGCCGGGAATGAGGTAAACAACAAATGAAAAAGTAATAATCGAGAAAACCAGGCGTGGCACACTGAGGTATTTAACCTCAGAATCGTGTGCAAATTTTATTTTGCCCATCAGGTATAAGCCCATGAGGAAGAAAATCACAATCCATAAGGCCAGGTAGATTTCCCGGTCGAGTAAGCCCCAGTGATAGGTTTGATCTGCGATACTGAGGAATTTCAGTCCGAGTGCCAACTCGAGAAAACCTAATACTACTTTCACAGAGTTGAGCCAGCCACCTGATTTTGGGAGATTGCTGAGCCAGGATGGAAAAAATGCAAAAAGTGTGAAAGGCAAAGCAAATGCCAGCGAAAAGCCGAACATGCCAACAATAGGTTTAAGTATTTGTCCGCCAGCAGATTCAACCAGGATTGTTCCAACAATTGGTCCTGTACAACTAAATGAAACCAATACAAGTGTTAAAGCCATGAAAATGGAACCTACAAAACCGCCCTTATCTGCTTTGGCGTCGGATTTATTTACCAGCCAGTGTGGTAAGGTAATTTCAAACATCCCGAAAAAGGAAGCAGCAAAAATGACAAAAATCAGGAAGAAGATGATATTGGGCAGCCAGTGCGTGCTCAGCCAGTTGGCGATATCTGGTCCGGCCACAACAGCCAGAATGGAACCTATCAAAGTGTATATCGCAATGATAGCCAGTCCGTAAACGATTGCCTGCAACCTGCCTTTCAGTTTGTCTTCGTCTTTATCCTTCATAAAAAATGATACTGTCATGGGTATCATCGGGAAAACACAGGGGGTTAAAATGGCTGCAAGACCACCTAAAAACGCCAGAAAAAAGAAACCCCACAACGAGGCGTTTCCGCCTGTGATATCAGCCTTGGCCTGATTCGAGGTTTCCTTCTGTGCCAAAGGTTGAGATGCTTCTGCCAATTGGATGGTTTTGCCATCGTAAATCAGGTCAAAATCGTGATAAAGTGCAACGCAACCCACATCATTGCAGACCATATAGGCAATTTCGCCCGTGATGTTGAAAGGTGGTTCTTGTTGTAGCTTTAATGGCTGCACAAAAACCGCTTCCTTCTCGAAGGATTTGATATCCATCTCAAAGATTTCGTCGTATTTTATCTCACCTTCAGTAGTTTCGGAAATTGCTGCATTCAGTTCGTAAGCTGTTGATTCTGTAAAGGTGAATTCTGTTGGCAGCGGGCCATTCTCGGGAATATTTAAGGAATAAAGGTGAAAACCTTCATCAATTGCTGCTGTAAATACCAGCTCCAACTCGTCCTTATTGCCTTTTTTAAGGTCGTAAGTCCATTTCACCGGATCGAGCACCTGATTTTGTGGAGCTGACGTTTGCGCACTAAAATCAGGAAGTGCCGAAGCTCCGGCTAGCGTAAAAGAAAAATCAACTTCCGAAGGCGGAAGACAACGCATATCGTCGCAGCACATGAATTCGAGTACACCTTCAATGGTAACTGATTCGTTTGTAAGTAGTTCGACCTGCTGTTTGAAAACTGCCTCATCAGAAAAAAATTTCAATACCATATCGAAATTCGGATCGTACTGCTCTACAGAAGGTGATTCAATAACTTCTCCAATAAATCTTGCCTGTTCGTTTGGTTTAAATGTGAAGGTAGTAGCAGGAGGCGACATAGGAATATCCTGCGAATATAAATGCCATTTAGGCTCTATTTTTGCAGTAAAAACCAGGTTATACTTCCCATCAGGGATTTTTTCGGTAGAGAAATCCCATTTCACAGGTTCCAGAATCTGTGCCTGCGAAACAAAAGAAAATAGCATTAGACTAAAAAGAAAAAATCGGATCAGTGTGTTTGACTTCATGGAGCTTAATTATAAGGTGCAAAATTACAAAATGCCTGTTAGTGCTTTCCTGAATTAAAGTTTTTTAAGTAATAGGGAGACAACATGCGCCTGATAGTGGTTGCGCTGGCGTCTTATTTAGAAAGTTTTCTAATTAGTGCAGGCCTTTCTCATTTGAAACAATCTCCGGTTTTCAACCAGTGAAAAAAGCAATTACGTTATTGACTTCAGGATCACACAGTTTAAGAAAAAGGGGAATTTTTTAATGCATTCACAACAAAAATATATATTACTGAATTTCAATTAGTTTCAGATTGTTCTAAATTCAAAGTCCAGATGCCTTGCGGCTTTTTGTTAATTTTGCTTCACATGAGCCTGGTCGTTTATTTGTTGTAATTTTATTCGTTAGTAATAGTCATAGCACTAATTTTGATTTGGCTTTTTGGTGTGTTGGATAGTTTGGGAAAAACCCGTTGAAAATCGGTTAATATTCTAACTATCAATCTTGTTTATATGATAAAGAATTTTACAATATTGCTATTCTTCCTTTTGAGAACTGCCCTGCTTTTCTCACAGGATACTATTGCCCAAAATGATTTACTTGATGTGGCAAATGAGAACTACCGATTAGTTTTCACACAACCGGAAGAAGCATTTCAAAGAGCAGCCATTATCAGGCAACAAGCGCAAGAAGAAAATAATCAGGAAGCCGAATTGTGCGCCATTTCAACACAATGCGTTTATTACGAATCGAAGAATAATTTCGAGGAATTAATGCTTACGGCAAAATTATTATTTCAGAAAGCCCAAGCCTATCAAAATCCTGTTTATCAGACTTCTGCAAAGATAGACATTTTCAATGCCTATGCCTTTAACGGGCTTTACGACAAAGCTTTTGAGCAACTGAAACAAGCCGAAAAAATTATCAAAAAGATTGAAGATGAAGAATTAATAACTATTCTTACACGGGTGAATCTTTTTGTAGCCTTCTCAAATTATTATTTCCTTCAGAAAGATTACGAAAACCAGCTCAAATACCTCAAACTGAATGCCCATGAATATGAAAAACTTCCCGACGAAAAATATAAAGAACGGTTCAGGTATATTGACTATTCCAACCGTAGCAGGGTTTTCATCGATTTGAAAGAAATAGATTCGGCTGAATATTACGCCAAATTATCTCTTTCAAAAGAAAGCGGATACCAACGAAACGACATCCAGTTTTCAAATTATGTGGTCATAGGAAGAGTTTCTACTGCAAAAGCCGACTTCAAACATGCGGTAAGCTATTTCAAAGAAGCTGAAAAAGTAAAGGGCTACAAAAATCATTTAAACCTGCTTGCTTTGTACGACAACATCATTGAGGCTTATGCAGCACTTGACGAACACGACAAAGCCAAATCATACGAAGCCAGGCGGGATTCGCTTAAACTGGACATTTCTGAAAACAAAAATAAATCACTGCTAAACTTGCTCAACGAAAAGCAAACCGACACCACAAAGCAATATCTGTATCTGCTTGCCTTTTTTATAGTGTTGATGGCAGTTTTCATGTTTTTCTTCATCAGAAAAAACAGGATTTTGATTCGTCAGGAGAGAATCAGCAAAGAATATCTGAAAGAGAATCCCGAAAACAAAAGCGGGGAAGACTATTCCAGGCTACTGGAGATGCTAAAGAATAACGACCCGGCCTTTATGCCCTATTTTATGGAGGTGTTTCCTGACTTTACACCAAAACTGATCAAAACAAATCCAAATTTAAATCAGTCGGATATTGAATTCTGTGCTTTGCTGAAGTTAAAAATCCCAACCAGCGACATTGCCAGATACAAATTTATCACGATAAAGTCGGTGCAAAACAAGAAATATTTGATCCGCAAAAAACTCGACATTCCCAAAGGGGTAGATATCTATAATTGGTTTAGCTTGTTATAAAAAGCTGATTTTTAACAACAGGATCACATAAAATTCGAAAAGAAGTTTCCGGGCAGGCACTTTTCTGATGCAATAAGGAGAATTGAGGTAGGTACTTTCTTTGAAATCCTCCCCACTTAAGATAAGTTTGCGACAAATTCAAAATTGATTTACTTAAAACATTAAACACTATGCAAATTTTACGCTCCGTTTTTCTTGCCTGTATGCTTTTGGTTCTGCATATAGGTTCACTCAACGCTCAATGGGTTCCGGCCAACGGACCTTATGGAGGTACAACAAACTGTATCGTAGCCAACGACACTGATGCTTTTGCCGGAACTTATGGTGGCGTATTTCGTTCCACAGACAATGGCGAAAGCTGGACAGCAGTCAATAATGGCCTTAGCAACAACAGTATATACGCGCTTGTGATGGCCGGTAGCAATCTCTTTGCCGGAACAGGAGGAGGCATCTATCTTTCGACCGACAATGGCGAAAGCTGGACAGCAGCCAATACAGGCATGCCTGAATTCGCCAGTGTTACCTGCTTCACAGCCTCAGGCAACGATGTCTTTGCCGGAACCTGGGACGGCTTATTTCGTTCGACCGATAATGGTGCCAACTGGACAGCCGTCAATACGGGACTTACCAATACTGCCATTCGCGCCCTTGCTGTTATGGACAACAACATCTTTGCCGGAACACTGGAAGGTATTTTCATTTCAAATGACAACGGCAATAACTGGACAGCAATTAATACCGGATTGACAAACACAAGTATGAGTGCTTTAGCTGTATCGGGTGCTAATCTCTTTGCCGGAACCAGCGGTGGTGGTGTTTTTCTGTCAACCGACAACGGCACAAACTGGACAGCCGTAAATACAGGCCTTACGAGCCTGACTATTCAAGACTTTGCCATTTCAGGTTCTAATCTCTTTGCCGGAACCAATGGTGGTGGCGTTTTTTTAACAACAAATAACGGTACAAACTGGACAGCCGTCAATACAGGCCTGGGCAGCGGTGAAGTCAAGACGCTTGCAACCAGCGGAACAAACATCCTGGCCGGTACTTTTGGCGTTGGTATCTTTAAAACTTCTAACGATGGTGCCAACTGGTACGAGTCAAATCAAGGTTTGGCAATCACTACTATTCCTGCCTTTGCCGTTACTGATACTGACCTCTTTGCCGGAACTTTTGCAGGTGTATTCCGTTCTTCTGATGAAGGCGAAAGCTGGGTGAAAGTCAATTCTGGTCTCACACATGTTGATGTTTATGCAATGGCCGTGTTAGACAGGGAACTTTTTGCAGGAACCTTTAACGGAGGTGTTTTCCGTTCTTCTGACAATGGCGAGAGTTGGACGACAGTCAATAATGGTCTGACCAATATCAATATTTACGCCCTCGAAGTTTCGGGCTCAAATCTTTTTGCCGGAACTTTTGGCGGTGGCGTATTTTTATCAACCGATAATGGCGACAGCTGGACAGAAGTCAATTCGGGTCTGACGAATACCTTAGTAAGTACGCTTGGGATTTCGGGTTCAAATATCTTTGCCGGAACCTATGGCGGGGTGTTTCTTTCAACAGATAATGGTGCAAGCTGGACTGCAGCTAATTCAGGAATGCCCGGTGGAGCCTCTGTAAATGCTTTTGCTTTTTCGGGCTCCAATATCTTTGCCGGTACAGGCAGCAATGGCGTTTTCCTATCAACCGACAATGGTGAAAGCTGGACAGAGGTGAACACAGGTTTAACCAATACTTCATTTCGTGCAATGGCCGTCGCCGACGATAATATCTTTGCCGGATCCTATGGCGGCGGGGTTTTTCATTCTACCAACAATGGCGAAAGCTGGACAGAGATTAACGAAGGCCTGACAAACACCAGTGTTGCATCTTTCGCCTTTGCAGGTTCTTATATTTTTACCGGAACTGACTCTGGTAGTGCCTGGAAACGTTTGCTTTCTGAGATTATTACTGCTACCCCATCACATAATATGCCAGACAAGCTATCGCTGTTTCAGAACAGTCCAAACCCATTTAGTTCGACAACCACAATCAGATTTAAAACTGAAACGGCTGATTTCGTTAAGTTGACAATATATGATATGCAGGGGCAGGAAATTGAAACACTTGTAAATGAGCAAGTGCAGGCCGGAACGCATGAGGTGATTTGGAATGCAAGGTCTTATACAGGAGGTACTTATTACTATAAATTATTTGTCGGAAAAACTGTTGATACAAAGAAGATGATTCTGGTAAAATAACGGACAAAATCGAGCCTCTTCACTAGTTCTATTGTCGGTTAGTACAGAATCCTGATCAGCTGCCTGAAAGCATAAAGATAAATTTATACTTTTACGGCAGCTGATTTTTTAATAAAAAACTCCTACACAAATAATCATGAAAGAAGTAAAGGAAAGTTTCAAATTAGTTGGGTTGAAGCTAAAAGAAAAAACTACTAACCAAAACATGCAATCGGCAAAGGATTGTGGCAGTTTATGGCAAAAATTTGAGACAGATAAAATTTTCGACCGCATAAAAGGCAGGCTTTCCAGCGAAATTTATGCCGTTTACTACGATTATGATAAAGACGAAAACAGCCCATTTTCCTACTTTATCGGATGCAAAACAGACCCCGGCTATGAACCGCCCGAAGGACTTTCGGAACTGAATATTCCAGCCCAGAAATATGAGAAGTTTCTGGCAAAAGGGCCCATGACCGCTTGTATCTCGACTGCCTGGGAAAAAATTTGGGATTCGGATGTGACTCGAAAATTTAGCTTTGATTTCGAAATTTACGACGAAAGAAGTCACGACTGGAATAATGCAGAAGTGGACATATTTATCTCAATTGCAGAGGAAGAATAATTCGAAACATCGTTCAAACGAATTACATTTTCCTGTTTTTCAACATTTTATTTATTCGCTCAGATTAGGAGTTGATATTTTTCAGCTTTTAAGCATGATGAAAAGATAAACATGATGAAAAGATAAACTTGTAATTCTTCATCCGCTCTGAAAACATTTGCATTCGCATAGATTTTGACAGCAATAAGCTTCTGGCTACTCTGTATCAACATCTTAGCATCTTCCATAAAACAACAAACACGCTTACTTCCTTTCTCCCAAAACACGTATTACACAAAATCCGCAATTGTTTCATCAAAATCCTAAATCAACTAACTTTGCTCGCGAAAAATCAGATCATTAATCTCTACCTTATGAAAAAGAAAATACGCTTAACTATGATAGTAATGCTGATGTTGACCAGGCTACAGGCACAAGAAATCTCTTATCCCGAAACCCGCATGGACGATGTGCAGGATGATTATTTTGGCACACTTGTGAGCGATCCCTATCGTTGGCTCGAGGACGACAATTCTGCCGAAACAGCAGCTTGGGTAACCGCTCAAAACAAAATCACCAGGGCCTATCTGGATGCTATTCCTTATAAGGATGCCTTGGAAAAAAGACTCGAAACCATCTGGAATTATCCCAAGAGTGGTGTGCCTTTCAAAAAAGGTGGCCAATGGTTTATCTTCAAAAACGACGGTTTGCAAAATCAGAGTGTATTATACACCATGAAGGATCCAGCCGAAAAACCTCAGTTACTGCTCGATCCCAATAAATTTTCGGACGACGGCACTATTGCGCTGGGGAGTCTTAGTCCTTCTGACGATGGCAACTACCTGGCCTATAGCATAAGCAGGGGTGGCAGCGACTGGAACGAAATTGTAGTGATGAAACTGGATGGCCGGTCGATGCTGACTGATACTGTGAAATGGGTAAAATTTTCGGGTATCTCCTGGTTTGGTGATGGATTTTTTTATAGTGCTTATGATGCACCTGCAGAAGGAATGGCACTCAAAGGCAGCAACGAGTTTCATAAAGTATTTTACCACAAGCTGGGAACCCCTCAGGAGGCGGATCAGCTGATATTTGAAGACAAACAAAATCCACAGCGAAACTTTTATGCTTACCTCACCGAGGACCAACAATTTTTGATGATCAGCGAGTCACAGGCTACTTCGGGCAATGCGCTCTACGTAAAAAATACTGCTACTATGGAAAGTGAATTCATCAAAATTGCGGATGGATTTGAAAAGGAGTATGGGGTGGCAGATCATCTGGAAGGCAAGCTGTTAGTAATGACCAATGATGAGGCTCCCCTGAACAAGGTGATGTTGGTAGATCCGTTAAATCCTGAAAAAGCGAACTGGGAAACCCTGATTCCTGAAACGGAAAATGTGTTGAAATCGGTTCAGCTTGTGGGTGATCTGATTTATGCGCAATACCTCGAAGACGCACAGAGCAAAGCTTATTTTTATGATTATACGGGCAAAAAAATTCAAGAGCTCGAGCTTCCTGCTCCCGGAAGTATTGCTGGTTTTAGTGGCGACCGTGGTGATGATCGTGCCTTTTATGGTTTCACCTCTTTCACTTTTCCATCAAGTGTTTATGAATATGATCTTAAAGCGCACCAATCAATGCTGTACAGCAGCAGCGAGGTAGCTTTCGATCCGGAAGATTATATTACTGAACAATTGTTTTTTACAAGTAAAGATGGCTCCCGCATTCCAATGTTTATTGTGCATCACAAATCGGTGCACAAAACTGGCGACAACCCGCTTTTACTATACGGCTATGGTGGTTTCAACGTGAGCCTTACCCCTTCGTTCAGTGTTTCGAGGTTGCCATTTTTGGAGCAAGGCGGAATCTTTGTGATGGTAAACCTTAGAGGTGGTGGAGAGTACGGCGAAGACTGGCACAATGCAGGCACCAAACTAAATAAGCAAAATGTTTTTGATGACTTTATTGGTGCGGCTGAGTTTTTGATTTCGGAAAAATATACCAATCCGCAAAAAATTGCTATCATGGGTGGTTCCAATGGCGGATTACTCGTTGGAGCCTGTATGACACAACGTCCTGAGCTGTTCCGTGTGGCCATCCCCATTGTTGGCGTGATGGACATGCTTCGCTATCATCTTTTTACTATTGGCTGGGCATGGGCAGGCGATTATGGCCGCAGCGACGACAGCCCCGAAATGTTTGAATACCTGTACGGCTATTCACCACTGCACAACATCAAAGACGGCATAGAATATCCTGCTACACTGGCTATTACAGCAGATCACGATGATCGGGTAGTGCCTGCACACACCTTCAAGTTTATGGCCGAACTGCAAGCCAAACATCAGGGTAATCATCCGGTGCTTGTGCGCATCGAAACGCAAGCCGGCCACGGAGCAGGAAAACCCACTTCCAAGCAGATTGAAGAAAGTGCAGATATGTATGGATTTATCATGTTTGAACTTGGAATGAAGCCTGACTTTGAATAGTTTACTACTATATTTTATTAACATAAGGCTGTCGCAAAAAATTTGTGACAGCCTTTTAAATCAATTCAATCAGCTATCTGGAAACAACTGGATAAATCAGTAAACCTGCACTATCAAGTAAAGTCCATCCTGCTAACCAATAGGTATTACTAAAAGCCCCAACAAAATCAACAGGCTGAATTGCCTCATGTTCGGGATTAAACCAATCGGGTATTTCAAAATTAACAGCCGGAATGAGTAACAATTTTTGATTATTGATTTCAAAACCCGGATCAGCAATCTGATTTGCTGCTGTAAGAAAATAGTCCGACAACATTTCCTGCTGTTCAGCCACAGATTCTCCACTAATTCCTCTCACCCTAAAAATCTTATCCGTTTCATCAGCATTCACCTGATAAAAAGTATTGGCAACCAATTGCAACCTACCGGCTGAAAAGTGATCAAAGCTGGAAGGCCTGAAACCCGAATACTCAATCAAAATGCCGTTATCTTCATTTACCATAATTGAATTAGAGATAATACCAGCAGCATTGTTGTCGAAACTAATCAACTGGACACCTGTGTTTCCGCGATTCCCTATTAATGTTGCGTTAGAAATCACAGGTACACTCAGTGGTTGCTGAATGGGATAATCCACACTATTACCATCCACTTCTATTAAACGGTCGCCGGAAGCCTGGGCCTGCACGGCCAGCCAAAACTGGCCAACTCCCTGATAGCCCAGGTCAATATCAAAAGCATCATCCCCACAAAAAGCCACAGCCATATGTCGGGTATTCACGGTTCCGCCAAAAAACTCCACTCCGTCATCCAGGCTTGAAATCACTTCCACATGATGAATGCTGGTCTGATTGCCCACACCACCCAGGGTAAGTCCGTTTATCTCGTTGCCCTGCCCGATATTTGTGCCAGCATGTCGGATAGAAACATACTCAAGAACTCCGGAATTGTCGGCTTCATTAGCACCTCCAAACCAGCCCCTTGGCTCTGATAATACAATACCTTCGATCTGTGCCTCACCCGAAGGAGTGTTTACGGGGGTACTTCCCAAAATCATCAACCCACCCCACAAACCCTGCGTATGTAGTGGCACAGAGCCATCCAAATCGTCTGCTTCGGCTGTAAAAATGATTGGTTTATCAGGCGAACCTTTTGCAATTATTTTTCCACCACGAGCCACTATCAGTGCTGAAGCCTGGTCGGCCTGACCTGCCCTAAACCGAATCACAGTCCCGGCCTCAATGGTGAGGGTTTGTCCATCATTCACAAAAACCAAACCCTCGATCAGATAGGATTCAGAAGCCCGCAAATGCCGGTCGCCAATGCCAAATCCCTGATCTTTGATCACTGTAAAATCACCTTCGGTGGAAAACTTTGTTTTTCGGCAACTGCTTGCAACCACCAATAAAACAATAAAAAGTATCAAGCCTTTGTGTTTCATAACCTGAATTCTAAATTAACAAACAAAGCCTTTGTGTTGGGCAAATCCTTTGCTGCCGGAAACCAATCCTGATAGTTAAAGGCGAGATGAATTTTTGGTTTGGGGTAATATTCTATCCCAAAAAGCAAGGCCGAGCCATCTTTTGCCAAATTCCAGGGATAATTATATCCTTTTGGTATATTGGATTCTAACCAGTCGTATCGGGTAAATACGGCGTATTTCTTCTGCCAGGTTTTATGTCCGAAAACACTATACCCATAACGTTCATTACCGGATATGAAACCCTCGTTGTGCAACCAGTTTGTCTCCAGACCAGCAACATAATCGCCCTTAAAGCAGAGGCCGGCAAACAAAGAAGTCATTGTTTCGGAAACAAGCTTTTTTGAATAGTCGAGGTTTGCTCTAAGCAAAAGCCACGAGAAAGGTATAAACTGCATTCCAACCGACCATTCATAGGTATTATCATGCTGCAATTGGTCGTATCCTTCGCCATTCATCAGGGCAGTATAAACCGTTATTTTCTGATTTATCTCATATTCCATCCCAACTCCAATATCTGCTGTTGGGGCAAAACGGTATGCATCCAGGAATACCTTTTCGATGTATCGCCGGGCCCAATACTTTTCGGGGGCATTCATGCTATATCGTGGAATAATTCCTGCCTCTATGGTTAATTTATTATGTGTATAAGTGAGCGAGGCTATTTTGAAATAGGCATAACGCTTCAATAAAGAATAAGGCGAGTCGTCGTTTGGACTTCCGATATCAAGCACTATCGAAGCTTCCCATTCCGGATAAAGCCGTTGGGTATATCCCAGGTATGCCCTTTTCAACTCAAAAGAGGTTTGTTTATCAGAGCCATCCAGGGGGCTCACAAAATTTGAAAAGACCCGCATCACCGGACTACCGTGTGGTTTGAAGCCGACAGAATCCTGGCTACATACCGTCAAGGCTCTAAAAATCAGAACTAAAACTAATATTTTACGCATCGGCAAATGCTTTTGAAGCAGCGAAAATATCTATTTTCGGCCAAATAACTAGACCCAAAGCACTTAATAAATTAATGTTAAGTTAACAATGGTAATAAACAGGTTTTTTATAATTTCGCTATTCTAAACTCAGAAAGCTTAAAACTGTGGAAAACATTTATTTAGCCCTGGTAATAGTTCTTTTCATTCTGGCCATTTCCGATTTAATTGTTGGAGTTAGCAACGACGCCGTAAACTTTTTAAACTCGGCCATAGGTGCCAAAGCGGCTCCTTTCTGGATCATCATGGCTATTGCCGGCCTTGGTGTGCTGTTTGGTGCTACCTTTTCGAGTGGTATGATGGAAATTGCACGAAGCGGGATATTCCATCCTGACAAGTTCTATTTTTCTGAAATCATGTTGATTTTTCTGGCAGTAATGATCACTGATGTGATTCTGCTGGACACCTTCAATACATTCGGGCTGCCTACCTCTACAACAGTCTCCATCGTTTTTGAACTGCTTGGAGCTTCGGTTGCCATAGCCTTGATGAAGCTTTATGAGAGCGATTCGGGTTTGAGCATGGGTGATTATATCAACACTTCCAAAGCCCTGGCTATCATTTCTGGTATTTTGCTATCAGTAGTTATCGCGTTTAGCGTTGGCGCTTTGATACAGTTTTTCACACGTTGGCTTTTCTCTTTCCGTTTCGAAAAGCGCATGAGATATTTTGGGGCATTATACGGAGGTTTTGCCATCACGGCCATCATCTATTTTATGTTGATCAAAGGTGTTAAGGGTGCTTCGTTTATTACCGAAGATGTTGGTATTTGGATCAAATCCAACACTTTTCTTATTATCAGCATGAGTTTTCTTGGTTTCACTGTTTTGTTACAACTTTTAAACTGGCTTTTCAATCTCAACATACTCAAAACCATAGTGTTGGCAGGCACGTTTGCCTTGGCTATGGCCTTTGCCGGAAACGATTTAGTAAACTTTATCGGGGTGCCGCTTGCAGGTTTTGAATCCTTTAAAACCCTGATAAACAACCCGGGTGCAGATCCTGATTTTTTACTCATGAGCTCACTCAAAGGAAAAGTGCAAACCCCTACCCTGTTTTTATTGCTGGCCGGTTTGGTGATGGTAGTCACACTTTTTACTTCCCGTAAAGCCAAAAGTGTTGTTAAAACCACAATTGACCTCAGTCGGCAGGACGAAGGTGATGAACGTTTTTCTTCTTCACAGCTATCACGCACTATCGTAAGAATGACAATCAAACTATCAGAACGCCTTTCATCCATAATTCCCGACCGGCTAAAAAACAATATCGACAAACAATTTGCCCTGGTAAGCCACGACAAACACGAAAAAGACTATCCTGCCTTTGATATGCTACGTGCCTCCGTAAATCTGGTTGTGGCAAGTATATTGATCGCCTTAGGTACATCCTTAAAACTGCCTTTATCAACTACTTACGTTACTTTTATGGTTGCTATGGGCACCTCACTGTCTGACCGTGCCTGGGACAGAGAAAGTGCTGTGTACAGGGTTACCGGAGTTTTTTCTGTTATTGGCGGTTGGTTTTTCACGGCACTTTCTGCTTTTACGGTTGCTTTTTTAATCGCTATGTTCTTCTATTTCGGCAATATGTATGCCATTGGTATCATGGTTCTTATTTCCATTTATCTGGTTTATCGTACGCACAAAATACATACGTCGCGCGAAGCCAGCAAAGCCGAAAGCATCAAAGAACTGGAACAGATTAACAACGAAAACATTCTTGAACAGTGCAGCCTGAGTGTAAATAACATCATGCATCAAACCCAGCTTGAGTATAAAAAAACAATTGCTGCCTTATCTGATTTTGATGTGAAGGCCTTGAAAAACATTGCTAAAACAACTGAGAAAATCGAAAAAGATGCCAAGCATAAAAAGAATTCTGTTACTGTTATCATAGCCAAACTTAAAGAAGACGCACTCGAGAGCGGGCATTATTATGTGCAGGTGCTGGATTATCTGCGCGAAATACTACACAGTCTTAATTTCATTGTTAATCCTGTTTACACACACATCAGCAACAATCATAAAGAATTCAGCAATGCCCAATTATCTGAGCTAAAAATTCTGAGCCAGCATCTGGGTAATTTCTTTACTCATATCACTTCAGATATCAAAGACGGCAACTTCAGCAATCAGGAAAATATCAGTGCCGAACAGCAAAAATTTCTGAATCTGATCGATTTGTTCAGGAAAAATGAGGTGAAAAGAATCAAGAAAGAGGCCGGAAGCACAAGGAATAGTTTGCTGTTTATGACCATCTTACAAGAAACTAAAAACCTTGGTTTATTCAGCTTTAACCTGTATAAATCGCAGCGCGACTTCATGCTGTATCATACCGAAAAGAACCGTAAAGCCTGAAAGATTTGATCGTTATCAGCGGAGGCCAAACCGGCCTCGACCGTGCTGCCATGGATGCAGCACTGGAAGCAGGTATTTCAATAAAAGCTTATTGTCCAAAAGGCCGATTGGCAGAAGATGGCACAATCGATTTGAAATATCCACTCACTGAAATTCATTCGGTCAGTTATCACAAACGAACCAGACGAAATGTGGCTCTGGCTGATTCGGTGCTTATCCTAGTGAAATCAACACCGGATGCAGGTACTGCTTTGACAATCCGGCTGGCCAAAAAACTTCAAAAACCGCTTAAAATTATACATCTTAACCAAAATAAGAAAGCCAAAGAAAAAATCCAGGAATTTCTGGAGAATCCATTTCATAAGATTCTGATTGCCGGTTCCAGAGAAAGCAATGAAAGCGGTATCTACAAACAAGCTTACCCCTTATTGCTTCAGTGTTTCACGGCACTAATAAAGCGGTCGCGGCCATGAATGTCCTGATAAATTTGCACTTCTTCAAAACCAGCCCTATTACAAACCGCTGCCGTCTCTTTCCCAAAAGCTTCATTGATTTCGAACCATAACTCGCCTCGTTCAGCAAGTGATTGATGAGCCAGTTTTGCAATTGCTCTGTAAAAAAGCAAGGGATTCTCATCCGGCACAAACAAGGCCATTTCCGGCTCAAAATCCAATACATTTTTCTCCATCTTAAGTCGTTCTGACTGACGAACATAAGGCGGATTACTGACAATAACGTCCACTTTTCCCTTTTCTGTCGGACGCATTTCCAAAATATCAGTCTGCTGCAAGGAAATAGTCGTATGCAATCTTTTCGCATTTACTTTTGTTAAGTCAATGGCATCTTCACACAAGTCGAATGCCGTTACTTTTGCTTGTGGCAAGGCCAGTGCCAGACTGATCGCAATGCAACCCGATCCGGTTCCCAAATCCCAGATTGAAATTGATTTCAACTGATTAAACCGCTTGATAATCATGTCAACCAGTTGCTCTGTTTCAGGCCGCGGAATTAAAACCCCGGGGTTTACAAGAAAGGAATGTCCATAAAATTCAGTTTTGCCCGTGATGTATTGAATCGGTTTGTGTTGAAGCAAATCCTTCACAGCAAAATGCAATTTCAGCATTTCTGATTCTGAAAGACGTATATCGGTGTGCAAGGCAAGCTGTGCGCGATCGTAACCAAAAAAATGTTTGATCAAAACAAGTATCAACTGAGCTGCCTCAGCATTGCCATAAATGGGTTCCAGTTGGTTTTGGTAAAAGATGCGTATGGTTCTGAGCTCGTTTGATGGCACTTTCATGCAAGCCAAAATTAAGGGTTTGATTGTTGCAAAATTACAGCTTTCAATCTGTTAAAACTGATCTGCTTTTCAGAAAAAAAGCTGCAATCCAAAAATCACAGCTTTCAACCAATTATTATGAAATAACTAGCGCATAGGATATTTCTTGAAAATCTCCCCTGATTTCATCAGGATATCAACGTATTGTGCACGTTTGTAGGTAAAAGGATCCTTCAGTTTTGCCCTGGAAAGCTTCCCTCTGAAATCATCCAGCGAATTGTACTGACGGGTGGCCATCCAGGCTTCCATTTCCTGTAGCATTTTCGTGATTTGTTTCGGGCCATTCTTATAAATGGTACTCACAACCTGCACCGCATCTGCTCCGGCAAGGATCATTTTAATCACATCAGCACCGGTAAACACTCCCTGACTGGCACAAACGCTTGCCTTAACCTGATCATAAAGCAAGCCGGCAAATCTGAGTGCCAAACGATTATCCTGTTCACTACTCAGGTTGTATGGAAAATGATGACTTTCAGTTTCAATGTTGATATCGGGTTGAAAAAGTCTGTTGAACAATACAAATCCATCAGCACCTTTTTTATCCATTTCGGAAATGGCATAAAGGGGATTGGTATAAAAAGCACTCAATTTGACACTCACCGGGATTTTTACAGCTTTTTTCACCACCTCAATGATGTCGAGTTCTTCATTCAGAATACCCCTTCCGTCCACATCAAACTCGGTGGGTACTGCGTAAAAGTTGAGCTCCAGGGCATCGGCACCGGCTGCTTCCAACTTTTGGGCATATTCAATCCAGGTTTCATCATACACGGCATTCAAACTGGCAATCAACGGGATGCTGATGGCCTTGCGTGCTTCGGCAAAATTTGATATAAACTCATCCGGACTGGCTTCGTACAGATCGTCCGGAAACAAGCTGGTCATCTCGGCATTGCGCTCGTTGTAATCCGTCATTTGCTGATGAATCTCAAGGTTTTCGAGATGAATTTGTTCCTCAAACAATGATTTGTAAACGATTGCGGCAGCTCCGGCTTCTTCCAGTTTTTTGAGCATTTCGATATCCGTTACCAAATTACTGGCTCCTACAATAATGGGGTTTTTCAATTCCAAACCCAGGTATTTAGTATTCAAACTCATAGTGTTATAGATTTAAATATTATTTACGAATTAATGATGATGTATTTGGCGTGTAAATGTACATAATTTTCCAAAGACCATTTTATATCATGCTAATCTAAAATCATTATAAATTAGGGGGTTGGATACGGTATTGCGTCCATTTTAATTTAAGGCAACAGCTTAATTTAGTAATTTCGCGCTGATGCTTTTTAAGGCCTCGATATATTGTATAAGCCTAAAATCTAATAAGATATGAAAATGAAAAAAAAGTTTGTAACCTGTGATGGTAACTATGCGGCATCGCATGTTGCCTATATGTTTAGCGAGGTAGCAGCCATTTATCCTATCACGCCATCATCAACCATGGCGGAGTATGTGGACGAATGGGCAGCCTATGGCAAAAAGAATGTTTTTGGCGAAACGGTACATGTTGCCGAGATGCAATCAGAAGGTGGAGCAGCAGGTGCCGTGCACGGTTCGTTGCAGGCTGGTGCCCTCACCACTACCTTCACAGCATCACAGGGACTTTTGTTGATGATTCCTAATATGTATAAGATTTCCGGTGAATTGCTTCCGGGTGTTTTTCATGTAAGTGCCCGAAGTTTGGCGGCCCAGGCACTTTCCATTTTTGGCGATCACAGCGATGTGATGAGCACACGCCACACCGGATTTGCTATGCTGGCCACCGGTAGCGTACAGGAAATCATGGATATAGCCGGAATCGCTCACCTAACAGCCATCAAATCGCGTATCCCTTTCCTACATTTCTTTGACGGCTTCCGCACCTCACACGAAATTCAGAAAGTAGAGTATTTTGAGGTTGACGAACTGAAGCACCTCGTTGATTGGGAAGCCTTACAGCGTTTCCGCGACAACGCCCTCAACCCGGAACGGCCTGTAACAAGAGGTACTGCCCAAAATCCGGATATCTATTTCCAGTCGCGCGAAGCTGCAAACCGTTTCTACGACCCTATTCCGGATATGGTGGAAGAATATATGCAGGAAATCACTAAACTTACTGGTCGCGAATATCACCCATTCGCTTATTATGGTGCTCCTGATGCCGAAAATGTGATCATTGCTATGGGTTCTGTTACCGAAACCATTCGCGAAACAATTGATCACCTCCAGGCTAAAGGCGAAAAAGTTGGTTTGATTACAGTACATCTTTACAGACCTTTCTCTGCCAAATACTTCATGAACGTAATGCCCGAAAGCGTGAAACGTATCGCTGTACTCGATCGTACCAAAGAGCCGGGTGCGAACGGCGAACCACTCTACCTCGACGTGAAAGAGCTTTATTATGGCAAACCTAATGCGCCCATGATTGTTGGTGGCCGCTACGGGCTCAGCTCAAAAGATACTACACCGGCCATGATCATGTCAGTGTTTGAGAACCTTAAAATGAATGAGCCGAAAAACCAATTTACTGTTGGTATCGTAGATGATGTCACCTTCAAATCATTACCTTTGCTTCCTGAAGTAAGCATTGCACCCAAAGGTACCTACGAAGCAAAATTCTATGGAATCGGTGCCGATGGAACTGTTGGAGCCAACAAAAACTCCATCAAAATTATCGGAGAAACCACGGATAAATATGCTCAGGCCTATTTTGCCTATGACTCTAAAAAATCAGGTGGTGTAACAACCTCCCACCTTCGCTTTGGCGACAAACCCATCCGTTCTACTTATCTGGTCGGAACGCCTGATTTTGTAGCTTGTCATGTTCCTGCCTACCTGGGTAAATATGAAATGCTTAAAGGCCTGAAAAAAAATGGCACCTTCCTTTTGAACAGCATCTGGGATGCCGAAGAAACCAAATCGAAATTACCCAACAGCATCAAGAAATACCTGGCTGATAACAGCATCAGCTTCTACATCATCAATGCCACTCGCATTGCTGAAGAAATTGGATTGGGAGGCCGCACCAATACCATCATGCAATCGGCATTCTTTAAAGTAGCCGAAATTATTCCTTACGAGCAGGCAGTTGAAAAAATGAAGGCCTTCATCCTGAAATCCTATGGCAGAAAAGGCGAAGAAATTGTGAAGATGAATAATGCTGCCGTGGATCGTGGTGGCGAGGTCGAAAAAATCGAAGTACCTGCCGAATGGGCAAAACTTGGCCCCGATGAAATAGCCGACAGCAGTAATATACCCGATTTCATTAAAAATGTAGTACAACCCATTAATGCCATGCGGGGCGATGACCTGCCAGTTAGCGCATTTCTGGATCGCGAAGACGGCACTTTCCCATCAGGAACAACAGCCTACGAAAAACGTGGTATAGCAGTGAGTGTACCCGAATGGCAACCCGAACATTGTATTCAGTGTAATCAGTGTGCCTACGTTTGTCCTCATGCTGCCATACGTCCGTTTCTCGTCAACGAAGAAGAGGAAGCTACTTTACCGGATGGAACAGTGCTGCTTGAGACTAAAGGCAAGTTAGCTCCACTGAAATACCGCATACAGGTTAGCCCGCTCGATTGCACAGGCTGCGACAACTGCGTAGATGTTTGCCCTTCAAAAGAAAAATCACTGGTGATGAAACCGCTCGAAAGCCAGGAAGCTGAGATCGGTCGCTGGGATCATTTCGCCAATAAAGTGACTTACAAAGACACTGTTGTTGACAAATTCCAATCGGTTAAAAACAGTCAGTTTGCTCAGCCTTTGTTTGAGTTTTCGGGTGCCTGCGCCGGTTGTGGCGAAACGCCTTACATCAAAACCATCACTCAGCTTTATGGCGATCGGATGATGGTGGCCAATGCCACGGGCTGTTCTTCCATCTATGGAGGTTCTGCTCCCAGCACCCCTTATTGCACCAACGAAAAAGGTGAAGGACCAGCCTGGGCAAACTCTTTGTTCGAAGACAATGCTGAATATGGCTATGGAATGGCAACAGCCGTCAACAAGCTGCGCGAACGCATTGCCCTGCGTATGAGTGAAGCTATGAAAGGCGAACTGGACGCCGAACTGAAAGAAGCTTTCCAAAACTGGATTGAAACTGCTGACAAGGCAGAAGCTTCACGCGAGTCATCCGCCAAACTGACCAAAGTGCTAACCGGAAGAAAGGACAATCTCTCCAAAGAATTACTCGCACTGAAACAGTTTTTCTTGAAGAAATCTGTTTGGATCTTCGGTGGTGATGGCTGGGCTTATGATATCGGCTTCGGCGGATTGGATCACGTTCTGGCCAGCGGCGAAAACGTAAATGTTCTTGTGCTGGATACCGAGGTATATTCAAATACCGGAGGACAAGCCTCCAAATCTACCCCTATGGGTGCTGTGGCTAAGTTTGCTACCTCAGGCAAGAAGGTGAAGAAAAAAGACCTGGGTGCCATGATGATGTCCTATGGCTATATCTATGTGGCACAGGTTGCTATGGGTGCCAGTCAGAATCAATTCTTCAAAGCCTTGAAAGAAGCAGAAGAATTTGACGGCCCCTCTATCATCATTGCTTATGCACCTTGTATCAATCACGGCCTGCATATCGGAATGGGAAAAACCCAATACGAAGAAAAATTTGCCGTTGAAAGTGGCTATTGGCATCTGTATCGCTACAATCCTGCCCTGGAAGAAGAAGGAAAGAATCCTTTCCAACTGGATTCCAAAGAACCGGATTGGAGCAAATTCCAAAGCTTCATCAGTAGCGAAGTACGTTTCTCTTCACTTAGAAAGACCTTCCCCGATCAGTCGAAAGCACTTAGCAAGCTGGCCGAAGATAATGCCAAATGGCGCTATAACTATTACAAACGTCTGGAAGCTATGGACTACAGCGAAAAATAAGCCATTGCATAAATATTTCACAAACCGGATCAATCTTCGATCCGGTTTTTTTATTTTAGCACATTAAAACACTAATCTCATTCAAAATGAAAATTAAAGTCTTAGGATTTCTACTGCTCGTCTTTTCTTTTGCTGCCTGCGATGGCCCGCAAACCCATCATCATCACGATAACACACCTGCGCATGGCAACCATCCGGCCATGTACGCTACCTTGTTTGTGCAACAGGCAGCCGAGTACAAAGCCCTTTGCTATCAGGCATTTAACATTGCCGAAGAACGTTTGGACACGCGTCTGCAAATCCCGTCGGATAATTTACTTGCCGTAGTGGTTGACATTGACGAAACCGTGCTCGACAACAGTCCTTATCAGGCTCAGGGCATACTCGATCATTTTGACTATCCGGAAAAGTGGGACGAATGGATCAATGCTGCAAAAGCTGATACCGTGCCCGGAGCACTTAGTTTTTTGAAATATGCCTCCGAAAAAGGTGTAGCAGTTTTTTATATCTCCAACCGTAGAGAAAAATTCAGGGAAGCCACACTTCAAAACCTAAAGAAATATGGCTTTCCGGATGCAGTGAATGAACATCTTTTACTCCGCAATGAAGAGAATGACAAAGAGCCACGCAGGCAACAAGTGCTTCAGAAATACGAAATCGTGCTGCTGATGGGGGATAATCTGGGTGATTTTCATAACGCTTTTGATGCGAATGATGCAAGTGCCAGAGATGCATTCACCCTGAAAAACATCAGTAATTTTGGCAATAAATGGATCGTTTTGCCCAATCCTGTTTACGGCACCTGGATGAATGCCCTGCCTGGTATGGAAGAAAGCAGAAAAACACAGGACAACAGCTTTCTGGAAAAAGGATTGAAAGGGTTTTAAAGATTATTCCATACCTGTAAAACAAAGGTTTTTAATAGGAAATCAGTGCGGCTTTTCGGTAAACAGAAAAGTTAAAAGTGTCATTATCAATGTGTTGATATATCTCATCATTTTAATTCGCGGAAAAATATTTAGGTTTTATTATACTTCATCAAATTTAATTAATTAAAAAGTCTGTAAAATAACCAGACCATTTTTTGGAATGACTTACAAAGCATTAAACCAAACATTTAACCGTTTTTCTTAAACCTAACCTGGACAAGCCAGAACCATACAGGTTTTTAAAAGTTGGTGAAAATTATTTTCTTTCGTAATGCTTATCAATAGGGAGATGCAGAAAGTCGTTAAAAATATTATGCCAAAAAAACCAACAAAATAAAAGATAAGGTACTAATAAGCCATGATCAATTCCATTCGATTTTCTCTTGTTGCTATTCTCATTAGTATGTTGTTTTTCAACTTTTCCTGTTCAAAAAAGGAAGATAGTAAACCCTAAGACGAACAACCCATCCTGGAAGCCCAAAAAGATATTGTGGCAGCGAAAGAATACCTGGGTATTTGTTATGGACCCTATCATTACGACGGACAAGCACACAAAACTCCAATCAGCAAAGCTCAATTGGAAGAAGACCTGAGTTTGATTGCCCGGAATTTTCCTTTTTTACGCACTTACACCATAGCCGATGGTATGGATCAAATTGTGGGTGTAGCAGCCTCAAAAGGACTGGAAGTTGCACTTGGGGTTCATTGTTATCCCAACAATTAAGCACAAACCAAAGCGGATATAAACCAAGCAATCAACAGATTAAGTCTTATCCAAACACTGTTTTAGGATTGATTGTGGGCAACGAAACCAATCTAAGGGGCCCTAATTTTATTGAACCTAGTGCAGTGGCCAATTATATGAAATACGCCCACGAAAAGCTAAGTGCCGAAGGAATTGAACTTCCAATCACGTCCTGCATCACCGGTGTGGGAGCCGACAGCCAAAACACCTACCCCAACGAAGCTTATTGTGGCCCGATACTGCAACAATGCAAGGACCTAAACACTCCTGACGACAGGGTAATTCTGATGACAATCTATCCCTATTATGGCAATGGCCAACCTGATAATATCCATGGCAATATGGAATGGTCGTATCAGCATGGCATGGCGAATGCCGAAAACAATTTCGGGCTGGGTGTTATTATTGGTGAAATAGGCTGGCCTACCGGCGTTGGCAATAATGGCACTGCAACAGGGCGCGAAAATGTACAATTTGCTGAAACGAATTTCAAAGCCACCCTGGACTGGGTAAACGGAAACAATTTCAAGAAACAGGCTTATAACAGCTTTTGGTTTGCCATGTTTGTTGAACCCTGGAAAACCAACGAACCAAATGGTGTTGGGCCTTCCTGGGGCTTGTATGAAAAAAACGGCAAACAAACACCCAAGTTTCCCATTCCCGCTTTGAATTAAGGAAGCTATAAAACCACAATGAATGCAGGATGTTAACCTTCATCCTGCTTTTCCTGTTTTTTAGTGGATAAATTTTCAATCAAAGGTTTTTTCTACTTAAGTCAACAATTTGATTACTACGGGCCATAAACTGATACAATTGATCTTTCAGATACAATATTAAGTTACTCTATTTAGGTTCAAATAGTTATACAGAGCTCATTAAAAATCAAATATCCAGTTCGACAATAAATACCGATAAATCAAATTTTGTATTTAAATGTTAGGTGCTAATATTGTTAAGAGAAATTGTTCAAATTGTTTACGAAAAGCAAATTTATACATGCTTTCTTGTTAACAGCTTTTGCTGAACCCTCTATCATTTCCACTTCTTCGTGCCTAAATTTTTCTAATTTTGCCCCTTCAATCATAAATAACAGCTAAACACATGGAGATCAGTAGCAAATATAATCCTGCAACAACCGAAGACAAATGGTATGCCCATTGGATGAAAAAAGGCTACTTTCATTCAGAACCTGATGAACGCGAGCCGTATGTGATCGTCATCCCGCCACCAAACGTAACCGGTGTGCTGCATATGGGTCATATGCTCAACAACACCATTCAGGATGTGTTGGTCCGCCGTGCACGCATGAAGGGCAAAAATGCGCTGTGGGTGCCTGGCACCGATCATGCCTCCATTGCCACCGAAGCCAAAGTGGTAAATAAACTCAAGGAACAAGGCATCCAAAAAAACGAGCTCAGCCGCGAGGCTTTCCTCGAACATGCCTGGGAATGGACACACAAACATGGGGGTATCATCCTGGAGCAACTCAAAAAGCTGGGTGCCAGCTGCGACTGGAAACGCACCAAGTTTACTATGGACGATGATATGTCTGAATCTGTGTTACAGGTTTTTGTTGATCTCTATAAAAAAGGTCTTATATATCGGGGCTACCGCATGGTTAACTGGGATCCGGAAGCCAAAACCACCGTTTCGGATGAAGAAGTGATTTACAAAGAGTCGCAGGGCAAGCTGTATTACCTGCGCTATCAAATTGAAGGTGAGGATGATTACGTAACAATTGCCACCACGCGTCCCGAAACAATATTAGGTGATACTGCCGTATGCTATCATCCCGAAGATGAACGCTTCCAACACCTGAAAGGCAAGCATGTGATCGTTCCCATCGCAAATCGCAGCATACCACTCATCGCTGACGAATATGTAGATCGTGAATTCGGAACAGGATGCCTCAAAATCACACCGGCACACGACCCCAATGATAAAATGCTTGGCGACAAATACCAACTCGAATTTATCGATATCTTCAACGAAGATGCCACCCTCAACGAGTATGGCCTGCACTACAAAGGCCTGGATCGTTTTGCCTGCCGAAAAGCCATCGTAAAAGAACTGAATAGCCTTGGAAATCTTGTGAAAACAGAAGATTATCAAAACAAAGTAGGCACTTCCGAACGTACTGGGGCGGTAATAGAGCCACGTCTTTCTTACCAATGGTTCCTGACGATGGAAAAACTGGCTGAACCAGCCCTGAAAGCAGTGATGGAAGATGCAATACAACTGGTACCTGAAAAATTTAAAAACACCTACCGCCACTGGATGGAAAACGTTCGCGACTGGAACATCTCGCGTCAGCTTTGGTGGGGACATCGCATTCCCGCCTGGTACTATGACGAAGGTATGCAGGATTTTGTAGTAGCCATGAACGAAACTGATGCACTGAATACTGCAAGAGAAAAAACCGGAAATCCCGATTTGCAGATGAACGAATTGCGTCAGGAAGAAGATGTGCTCGACACCTGGTTTTCCAGCTGGCTATGGCCAATCTCCGTTTTCGATGGCATCCGCAATCCTGATAATCCCGACATCAAATACTACTACCCCACCAATGATTTGGTTACTGCACCTGAAATACTCTTTTTTTGGGTGGCACGTATGATCATGGCCGGCTACGAATGGCAAAATGAAAAGCCTTTCAAAACCGTTTATCTCACTGGCATTGTACGCGACAAACTGGGACGTAAAATGTCGAAAAGTCTTGGTAATTCACCCGACCCCATCGAGCTGATGAACACCTATGGTGCCGATGGCGTGCGTGTGGGCATGCTGCTCACCTCACCTGCCGGCAACGACCTGCCTTTTGATGAAGCACTTTGTGAGCAGGGACGCAATTTCAATAATAAAATCTGGAATGCCATGCGCCTTGTAAAGAGTTGGCAGTCAGACAGCCATATTCCTCAGGATGCCTCTGCAAAAGTAGCGGTAGATTGGTTTAAAGCACGCCTAAACCAAACCTTAATCCAAATTGAAGACCAATTTAACAAATACCGCTTGTCAGATGCCCTGATGGCAGCCTACAAACTCAGCTGGGATGATTTTTGCTCCTGGTATCTCGAAATGGTTAAACCCCAGCAAGGACAAGCCATTGACGAACAAACTCTTGAAGCTACCATCGGATTTTTTGAAGATCTGATGAAGCTGTTGCACCCTTTTATGCCCTTTATCACCGAAGAAATATGGCATTTGTTGCGTAAAAGAAAAGAAGGTGATGATCTGATAATCGCCTCTATGCCTGATACAACCACCATTGATGAAAAGCTTTTAGCAGATTTCGACTTTACGGCCGAACTCATCAATGGCATTCGCAAATTGCGTGCAACAAAAAATATCCCATTCAGAGATGCCCTTGAAGTGCAGATTGCAGATAAAAATCAGGAATACAACAGTCGTTTCGAAAGTATCATCGCCAAGCTATGCAACCTCAGCAAAATCAGTATGACTGACAGCCCAACAGCAGGCTCATTTGGTTTTGTGATTAAATCTACTGAGGTGTTTGTTCCCCTGAGTGATGCCATTGATCCGGAGGAGGAATGCAAAAAACTGAAAGAAGAACTCAACTATACCCGTGGTTTTTTGGTTTCGGTAGAGAAAAAACTACAAAACGAACGCTTTGTAAGCGGGGCACCTGAACAGGTGGTAAACCGCGAAAGGCAGAAAAAAGCAGATGCTGAGGCTCGTATCAAAGTGATTGAACAACAGCTGAAGACCTTATCTTGAATAATGTAAACCCTAAATTATGTTAAACCTTGTATTTACCTGAACATAAGACTAAAACGATGGTTTTACTGCTAATCAAAACATAATGCGTCAAGTGCAGTTTTTTATCTTTTTTAGTATCGTACTCACTGTTTATGGATTAATAAACTGGTATATTTTTAGCCGAAGTTTGATGAGTTTTGAACCCGGAACAGGTTTGAGACGTGTCTTTGTGTGGGCGTTTTGGATGTTGGTGTTAAGTTATCCACTTGGGCGTTTCCTCGAAAAAGTTTACCTGTCGCACCTCAGCGATTTCTTCACCTGGGCTGGGGCCTTTTGGCTGGCTGCTATGGTTTATCTGCTTATGGCAGTGATTGCTTTCGACCTCTTGCGAATTGTAAATCATTTTGCGCCTTTCATTGACAAAATTATCCCCCGGGCTTTACTTGAAAGACCCTACTTCTTTACCATTGGTGTGGCAACAGCGGTTTTCCTGCTTGTTTTTGCCGGACATCTCAATGCGCTGCTTCCCCGAACCGAACAGCTCACAATCAACCTGAACAAAATGCTTCCGCAAACTGATAAGCTTCGCATTGCTATGGTATCTGATATTCATCTCGGAACCGTGATTTCAACCAAGAGGCTGAACCGTATCATCGAACACCTCAACTCTGTAGAAGCAGATGTGGTTCTGATACCCGGCGATTTGGTTGATGAAGACCTGGAGCCTGTGATCAAACAAAATCTGGGTGGCCTATTTAGCAAACTTAATGCACCCCTTGGCGTATATGCCTCCACTGGTAATCATGAATATATCGGTGGTGCCAATGCTGCGGTGGATTATCTCAGGGCGCATGGAATAATAGTGCTCCGCGACACTGCCATACAAATCATTCCAGGACTTTGGGTTATTGGTCGCAATGATATCGAAAGTAGCCGTTTTGCTGGCGAAAAAAGAAAGTCCCTTGCAGAAATCACCAAAGATATTCCCGCTGAAGATGTGCGTATTGTCCTCGATCACCAGCCACGAGCCTACGAAGAAGCACAAGAGCAACAAACCGACCTGATCCTGAGCGGCCACACGCATCACGGACAGCTATGGCCTTTCAACTACATCACCCAAAAAATATTCCCACTCAGCTGGGGTTACAAACAATTCGGACAAATGCATGCCTACGTTTCCAGTGGTATAGGCACCTGGGGGCCGCCAGTGCGCATCGGCAACCGGCCCGAAGTGGTAGTAATCACATTAAACGCAAAAGTTAATAACTGAGGTGGATCACCGCTTGTTTCACCCATTAAAAAATGTTAAAAAAACTTCCCTGACCAGCCTTCTTTTTTAGGCTAACTTTTGCGGTATTCTTCAATTTTAGTTTTCGACATTCAAATAACACTTCTTACCTACTTAATATTCAGAGTTTTAATATTCAATACTAAGCTGATATATGATTAAAAAACTGGCATCAGGCTAAAGCAAAATCATGTGAATTGCTATGGGTTGATTGTCTGCTTAATTGGTGAATTTTAATACATTTGCACCACTCTAATAAAACCTGATTACCATGTCGTTTGATCCTGAAAAATTCGTTGGTGAAGGCCTCACTTACGATGATGTGCTGTTATTGCCTGCGTATAGCGAGGTATTGCCCCGCGAAACAGATCTGAGCACACAATTCAGCAGAAATATTCAATTGCGTATCCCCATCGTTTCGGCTGCCATGGACACCGTTACTGAATCGACCATGGCCATTGCTATGGCGCAGGAAGGCGGTATTGGTGTACTGCACAAAAATATGACCATCGAAAAGCAGGCTGCCGAGGTGCGTAAAGTAAAACGTGCCGAAAACGGTATGATCATCGATCCCGTTACCATGCGCGATGATGCCACTGTGCTGGATGCCATGAAAATTATGGAAGAGTTTCATATCGGAGGTATTCCGGTTGTTGACAAACACAACAGGCTTACCGGTATAGTCACCAATCGCGACCTGCGCTTCGAAAGACGTATCAACAGGCCTATCTATGAGGTTATGACGCGCGAAAACCTCATCACAACAACAGAGTTTACCGATTTTGAACAAGCCGCTGATATCCTTCAGGAACATCGTATCGAAAAACTTCCGGTGGTAGATAAAGATTACCGGCTTATCGGTCTGATCACCTACAAGGATATCATCAAAATAAAAGCCAGACCCAATGCCTGTAAAGATCAACGAGGCCGCTTAAGGGTTGCCGCTGCCGTTGGTATCACAGCCAACACCCTCGAAAGGGTGGATGCCCTTGTTTCGGAAGGAGTGGATGCCATTGTGGTGGATACTGCTCACGGCCATTCAAAAGGTGTGGTGGAAATGGCAAAAAACATCAAAAAGAAATACGGACAAATTGATTTGGTCATTGGCAATATCGCAACTGCCGAAGCCGCACTCGATTTGCTGGCTGCCGGTGCCGATGGCATCAAAGTGGGCATAGGTCCCGGATCAATCTGTACAACCCGCGTAGTTGCCGGCGTTGGTGTGCCGCAACTCACAGCAGTTTATGATGTGGCAAAAGCCTTGCAAGGCAGTGGTGTTCCGGTGATTGCCGATGGTGGTATCCGCTTTACAGGCGATATTGTGAAAGCCCTTGCCGGCGGTGCCAACAGCATCATGGCCGGATCACTCTTTGCCGGTGTGGACGAGTCGCCAGGCGAAACTATCATCTTCGAAGGACGTAAATACAAAACCTATCGTGGAATGGGATCTATCGAAGCCATGTCAGAAGGCTCCAAAGATCGCTATTTTCAGGATGCTGAAGATGACATAAAAAAGCTTGTGCCCGAAGGTATTGTTGGTCGGGTGCCTTTTAAAGGAACCTTATCGGAAGTGATTCATCAGCTGGTTGGCGGACTACGCGCCGGGATGGGTTATACAGGTTCAAAAACCATCGATGATCTGAAAAAAGCAAGATTCGTAAAAATAACTGCTGCCGGAATGTACGAGAGCCATCCACATGATATTACCATTGTGCGGGAAGCACCAAACTACAGTCGTAAAAATTAATATTCGTTAACCAATAAAATCCATCGATAAGATATGAGAACAACAATCCGCATCTTTATGTTAAGCCTGCTGATCGGTTCAGCCTTCCTGCTGCAGGCACAAAACAAACTTGATAAAAAAGTACTGATGACCATTGCCGAAGAGCCGGTCACAGTGAAAGAATTCATGGATGTTTATGGCAAAAACAATGTCAACAATCAAGTGATTGATCAAAAATCACTGGAAGAATATCTTGAACTGTATATCAATTTCAAGCTCAAGGTGAAAGAAGCCGAAAGTCTTAAAATGGACACTGCCAAAGCCTTTCTCGAAGAGCTGGAAGGTTACCGCAAACAATTGGCAAAGCCGTATTTTACGAACGAAAAAGTTAGCGAAGCCCTTTTAAAGGAGGCTTACGACAGAAAACTTCAGGACGTAAGAGCCAGTCATATCTTGTTGCGTCTGGATAAAAATGCACTTCCCGAGGACACCCTCAGGGTATATCAAAAAGCAATGGAACTCAGGAAGAGAATCCTAGCCGGTGAAGACTTTGCTGATGTTGCCGCTGAAGCATCAGAAGATCCTTCGGCACGCGACCGCGAAGAGATTCCGGGCAAGCAGTCGTTCAGACCAGGCAACAAAGGCGATCTGGGATATTTCTCTGTTTTTGATATGGTTTATCCTTTCGAAAACGGAGCTTACAACACCCCCGTTGATGAAATTTCGATGCCCGTTCGTTCCGATTTTGGCTATCACCTGATTAAAGTTACCGAGCGCAGTCCTGCCACCGGCACCATTGAAGTGGCACATATCTACCTCAGCCTTCCGATCAATGCCCCGGATTCGCTCGATCAAGAAAAATCGGAACGCATCCAGCGGATTTACGAAGAAATACAAGGCGGCATGAAGTTCGAAGAAGCCGTAAAAGCCTATTCAGAAGACCGTGGCTCGGCACAACGGGATGGCAAACTGAGCAAATTCACCGTAAATCGTATCGTGCCGGAATTTGTCGAAACCGTGAAAACACTTGAAGTTGATGAAATTTCAAAACCTGTAAGAACTGTGTACGGCTACCATATCATCAAACTGATCGGTACCGAAGCTCCCGGCAGTTTTGAAGAAGAAAAAGCCAAACTGAGCGAAAGGCTGGCCAAAGACAGTCGGGCCCAAAAATCGGAGCAGGCTGTAATTGCACAGATAAAAAAAGAAAACGGTTTCAAGGCAAATGAAGCTAATCTGCAAAGCTTTATCAGCCAGCTCGACAGCACCTTTGTGAGTGGCAAATGGGAAGCTTCCGAAGGCTTGAGCAACGATAACAGTCTCTTTAAATTGGGCAAAAAAAACTACACCAACACCGACTTCATTGCCTTTGTAAAAAGCAAACAAAGCAAACAGGAAAACCTGAATGCTGCACAGTATGCCCGTCAGTTGTTTGCACAATTTACCGATCAAAGCTGTCTGGATTATGAAGACAGTCAACTCGAAAGGAAATACCCCGAATTTGCCGCTCTTATGGAAGAATACCGTGATGGCATCCTGCTTTTCGATCTGATGGACAAAGAAGTTTGGTCAAAAGCAGTGAAAGACACTACCGGACTGGAAGCATTTTATGAAGCACATAAAAACAATTATATGTGGGGCGAAAGGGCTGATGCAACAGTTTATACCATCAACAAAGAGGATGATGTGACACGCGTAAAAGCCATTCTCGAGACCGGCCTCTCTGATGAAGCATTACTCAAAAGGCTTGATCAGGACAGCATCCGTTCGGTAAGGATTAAAACGGGCAAATTCGAAAAAGGTGATAACAACTTTGTGGACATGACTGAGTGGAAAACCGGCCTGTCAGATGAGCTGAAAACCAATGTTGACAAGGGTAGTGTTTTTGTTCGTATCCATAAAGTGTTGGCTCCGGAGCCCAAAGCCCTGGATGAGGCCCGCGGAATAATTACCTCTGATTATCAAACAGAACTGGAAAAACAGTGGGTGAACCGCCTGCGCGAGAAATATCCGGTTACCGTAAATCAGAAAATATTCGATAAAGTTAAATCAAACTATTGATGAGGCTGCTGCTGATCTTTGTTTTTGCAATTTTTACCGCTTGTACCTCAGTCAACGAATCAGGTAAAGGAGAGGTAGTTGCCAGGGTATATGGCAATTACCTTTACGAATCTGATCTGGAGGATTTGGTAACAACCGGAATTTCAAAAGCGGATAGCATTATGCTTGTAAAACGTTTTGTTGATAACTGGATCCGAAAACAATTGCTTATCCGCCAGGCCGAAAAAAATCTGACCGCTGCACAAACAGAGTTTCGCAAAAAACTCGAAGACTATCGTATCTCGCTCCTTATCTACACTTACGAAACAGAGCTCATCAAAGAAAAACTAGACACCTTAGTTACTGATGAAGAAATACTTGTCTATTACGAAAACAACAAACAAAATTTTGAACTGCGACACAACCTGGTGAAAGCTATTTATGTCATTTTGCCTGTTGATTCGGAAATGAAACCTGCTTTCAAAGAATTTTTGGCCAATCCTGATACCTTATTGCTTGATTCACTCGACCAACTGGCCTCCAGTCATGCACTTTCGTATTACAACGACACCCTTAATTGGATCCGCTTTGATGACCTGATCATGCAAGTGCCGCTCGAGGTACTTAATCAAGAGGCATTCCTCAAGAGTAAACAGTTTGTAGAAATTGACGATCCTCCATTTAGTTATTTACTCAGAATAGATGATTATCTGCTTAGTGAAAGCAATTCACCCCTGGAGATTGAGTACGAAAATATCAAAAATATTCTGCTCAACCAAAGGAGACAGAAACTGCTTCGCGAAACCCAAAACGGACTTTATGAGCAAGCATTACGACAAAAAGCTTTTGAAATTTATTAACCAAAAAAATACAAGTTCTGTTTTTAAATCACAGCCATTTCATGAGGCAATAAGTCGTCCGGAAAACTGTTTACACAAAACAAAAACATGCTAAAGACATCCAATATGATACTTAAAAAAATTATACCTGCTTTCTCCATTTTGGTGCTGCTTTTCACTTTTCAAGCCAAAGCACAGCAAAAACAAGTGATTGATCAGGTGGCAGCAGTCGTTGGTAAAAATGTGATTCTTCAATCCGATATCGAAAATCAGTACATCCAATACAGGCTTCAGCGTGGCATAAGTGGTAGTGCCGAGACCATCCGTTGCCAGATACTGGAAGATTTGTTGTTTCAAAAATTAATGCTCAACCAGGCCGAGATTGATAGCGTGGAAGTTACAGATGAACAAATAAATCAGGAAATGGAAAGACGTTTACGTTATTTCATCAACGAGTTGGGTTCACAAGAGAAGCTCGAGGCTTACTACAACAAGAGCACCAACGAAATCAAAAACGAACTTCGCCGCCTTGTAAAAGACCAGATGTTGGTGCAGGAAGTACAAAGCGGCATCATGAACAGTGTGGAAGTGACACCTTCCGAGATAAAAAATTATTATCGCACCATGCCTTCCGACAGTATCCCGATGGTAAATAGCGAATACGAAATTGCGCAGATTGTTAAGAAACCCCCCATCAGTATTGACGAAAAACTAAAAGTGAAGGAACGCCTTTTCGACCTGCGTAAACGAATATTGGAAGGTGAGCGTTTTTCTACCCTGGCAGTTCTGTATTCTGAAGATCCCGGATCAGCCCGAAAAGGTGGCGAGTTGGGTTTTTATGGCCGTGGTGAGTTATATCCTGAATTTGAAGCTGTTGCCTTTACCCTGAAAGATGGAGAAATCTCTGAAATCGTTGAAACAGAAGCCGGCTTTCATATCATTCAAATGATCGAACGCCGCGGAGAATATGTTAACGTCAGGCATATACTGCTTATGGCCAAAGTTTCTCCTGTAGCCCTCGAAAAAGCTAAAAACGAATTAGATTCAATTGCCATACAAATCCGAAGTGGTGAGCTGTCTTTTGAGGATGCAGTTGAAAAATACAGCGATGACGAAGCCAAAGGCAAAAGCGGATTGCTCCTGAATCCCTATACAGGAAGCACACTTTTTGAGGCAGACGATCTGGATCAACAGGTTTCGTTTGTAATTGACAAACTGCAGCTTGGTGAGTTAAGCGATCCTGTTCCCATGATCACAGAGGAAGGCAAGGATGCTTATCGTCTGCTGATGCTTAAACGAAAAACAACACCACACAAAGCCAATCTGCGTGATGATTACAACCGCATTCAGGTCTGGGCATTGCAAAAAAAGAAACAGGAAGCGGTTGACAATTGGATCAGAGAAAAATCAAATTCAGCCTATGTGCGCATCAATGAGAATTTTACGGATTGTGATTTTGATTATAACTGGAAAAACGAATAAAGTTAGGGCGAATTATGTACAAATCAGATAAAGAAGGGGCTGATGCCTTATTACTTAAATATCAGGAACTTAAAAAAGAGATTGGAAAGGTAATCGTCGGACAGGACGAAATCATTCACCAAACCCTACTGGCTATATTCAGTCAGGGGCACGTGTTATTGGTTGGTGTTCCTGGTTTGGCAAAAACCTTATTGGTCAATACCATAGGAAAAGCACTTGGGCTCAGTTTTAGCCGCATTCAATTCACCCCCGATCTGATGCCCTCTGATATTATCGGCACCGAAATTCTGGATGAATCACGTCATTTCAAATTCATCAAAGGGCCTGTTTTTGCGCAAGTTATCCTGGCCGATGAAATCAACCGTACACCTCCCAAAACACAGGCTGCCCTGCTGGAAGCCATGCAGGAAAAACGCATCACAGTTGCCGGGCAAACACATCAGTTGCTAGAACCATTTTTTGTGTTAGCCACACAGAACCCTATTGAGCAGGAAGGAACCTATCCCCTGCCCGAAGCACAACTCGACCGTTTTATGTTCAACCTTTGGTTGGATTATCCGGCTTTTGAAGAAGAGATTCTGGTGGTAAAACATACTACGGGAGGAGCTGTTCAAACTGTAAATGCAGTGATGAATGAAAATGAGATTAACTATTTTCAACGATTGGTGCGTAAAGTACCAGTGGCTGATAATGTGTATGAATATGCCGTAAAACTGGCCGGGAAAACACGCCCTAACACGCCGGTGGCTCACGATTTCACCAACAAATACATCAGCTGGGGTGCCGGTCCGCGGGCTTCACAATACCTGATAATCGGAGCGAAAGCCAACGCCTTGTTCAATGGAAGATATTCACCTGACATAGAAGATGTTAAAGCCGTTGCCTTACCCATCCTGCGTCATCGGCTGGTACGCAACTATACAGCCGAAGCCGAAGGCATAAGCATGGAAGATATTATCCGTAAACTGCTTTGATTTGTTTGATCTGTCAAAAACATTTAATTTTATGGGCCTATGAAATCTCGCATGAAAATTTATCTCAGTATTGCCGTCATTTTGGCCTTGATACTGATTACCTGGTATGCAACACGCCCTGAGCTGGAGTCTGGTGCTGTGATTGAGACAACGGTAAAAAAAGGACCCTTTATCATCAGTGTTACCACCACGGGAGAGCTGGAAGCCAAAAGCTCTGAAAACATTTTTGGCCCTTCGCCTTCCAGCCTGCGCGAAGCCCGCTTGTGGCAGCTCAAAATTGATGACATAATTCCGGATGGCTCTATCGTTGATTCCGGTGATTATGTTGCCCGACTCGACCGAACAGAGCTTACCAATAAAATCAAAGACCAGGAAATTGATATAGAGCAATTCCAGAACAATTTCACCAAAACCCAGCTCGATACTACTATGGAACTGAGAGCAGCCCGTAACGATCTGGTCAACCTGAGGTATGCTATGGAAGAAGCCCAGATTACTGTTGATCAATCCATCTATGAACCGCCGGCAACCCAACGACAGGTACAGATCGAACTCGACAGGGCACAACGCTCGCTGGATCAGGCCGAAAGAAATTATTCACTCAAATACGAGAAAGCCGTTGCCAATATGAGTGAGGTGGCAACAGCCCTCCGTAAAAAACAATCTGAATACGAAAAGCTGATTGCACTCAACGCAGAATTTACGATTAAGGCACCTAAGGCCGGGATGGTAGTGTATCAACGCGATTGGGATGGTTCAAAACGGGGCATTGGAGCAACCATCAGTGCCTGGGAAAATGTGGTGGCTACCCTGCCAAACCTCAGAGAAATGATCACCAAAACCTATGTGAATGAGATTGATATCTCGAAAGTTAAAACAGGTCAGCGTGTGGAAATTGGTGTAGATGCCTTTCCTGAAAAAAAATTCACGGGAGAAGTTATTGAGGTGGCAAATATCGGCGAGCAGATGCGCAATAGCAATGCCAAAGTTTTTGAGGTAAAAATAGAAGTGAACGAATTTGATTCTATACTTCGCCCTGCCATGACGACCAAAAACATCATTATAACCGAAGAAATTCAGGATGCAATATATGTTCCACTCGAAGCCATATACAACCTCGACAGCATTCAGTTTGTATTTACCGGTGGAAAAAGGCAGCAAATTATTGCCGGAAAATCAAATGAAAATGAAATTATCATTTTGGCCGGTCTTGACGAAGGTGATAAAGTGAGGCTGAGTCCGCCCGACAAGCCCGAAAATTATCGCCTTAGCCTGTTGGATCCTGAAGTAGTGGCTAGTATTAGGGATAGTCTGAATAAAACCAAACCCAAAGAACCTGCCATGAAAAACGACACGCCACCGGCTAATCAGCCACAAGGTGGTCGTGGAAAAGGAGCAGGTAAAAGGCCTAATTAATTCTGACCTATGGAACGGTATCTGGAAATCTTACAGGTTGCATTGGAAGCGGTTTTTGCAAACAGATCGCGATCTATACTAACTGCTTTGGGTATCATTTTTGGTGTAGCAGCAGTTATCGCCATGATGGCCATCGGCAACGGAGCCCAGCAGGAAATTCTGGATCAGATGAAAATGGTTGGAGTTAACAACATCGTTGTGCAGGCCCGTTATGAGAAAAACAATTCCGGAAACGATGACGCTGAAGAATCGAGCGGACAGCAGCAAAGGAAGCAATATTCACCCGGCCTCACCTTACTCGATGCCGAAGGCATCAAGGAAGTGATCCCTACTGTGCAACGCGTAAGCCCAGAAGTTTCGTACGAAACCAGCATCATCAAAGATGGCATCCGACAGCAAGCCAAGCTCAATGGGGTGCAACCAGATTTTTTTGAGGTCTTCAACCTTACTCTTACCGCTGGAAATATGTTCACGGCTGATCAACTCGAGAGCGGCAGCCCTGTTTGCATTATTGGCCCGGCTATTAAATCAAAGTTTTTTGCGCTTGAAGACCCCATTGGTAAACATATTAAATGTGGCAACATCTGGCTTAAGGTAATTGGAGTGCTCGAAAACAGGCTGGCATCGGCCCAAAGCAGTCAGGATCTGGGAATATCCGATTTCAATAATAATATCTACGCACCTATTCAAACAGTACTTCTGCGATTTAAAGATCGCGCACTAATCAACGAAGGGTCTCTCAATACCGGAGGTAGTCAAACTACTATCTATACAGGAACTGGCGTGATGTCATTCTCGAGCAGCTCTAGCGGCGAAGATGATGCCAACTATCACCAGTTGGACAGGATAGTGGTACAGGTTGACGAAAGTGAAAACCTCACAGCAACGACAGATATTCTCACTAAAATGCTCAACCGGAGGCATCTGGGTGTGGAAGATTTTCAGATTACGGTGCCCGAGCTGCTACTCAAACAAGAGCAACGGACAAAAGATATTTTCAATATCGTGTTAGGTGCTATCGCAGGTATTTCGCTACTTGTAGGAGGCATTGGTATCATGAATATCATGCTGGCCTCCGTGATGGAGCGCATTCGCGAAATAGGTGTGCGCCGCTCAGTGGGTGCCACCAAACGGGATATCATCTTTCAGTTTCTTTCCGAAGCCATACTGATCAGCATTAGCGGAGGTCTTTTTGGCATTCTATTAGGTGTGATTATGGCGCGCACTATTATGGAAACAACTGATATCCTGACAATTGTATCAATAGGAAGTATAATGATTTCTTTTGGTGTTGCCGCATCTGTTGGCATTGTGTTTGGCTATCTGCCTGCACGCAAAGCCGCACAACAAGATCCGGTGACCTCACTCAGACACGACTAAACTTAAAAAAACAATTACAATGGAACATTCAAACGAACTTATCGAAATTTTTGCCGGAAATAGTATCCAGGCACTTGCCCTCAAATATGAATTGGAAAACGCAGGAATTCCCTGCATGATCCGCAACGATCAGGAAGCTGGTAATTTAGTCGGAATTGGCTCAATTCAGGCTGACGTTCGCATACTCATCGAGGAAGTAAATATAGAAAAAGCACGTCCTATACTGGATGCCTTTCTCGAAAAAAACGCTGACTAAAACAAACAAACAACATCACTCAAAAATGAAATTTTTAAAGCTGTAGGCATGAAAATGAAGCTTGGTGAAGGAATCCTGACAGGTATAATAATGTTACTGTTTTCAACGGTATCAGCGCAAAGCCTGCAAACCGAAAAGCAAAACTACCTTACTTTAACAGAAGCCATTCAACTGGCACAGGAACGTTCGCCCGATGCCTTGATCAACATACACCGTTTCAGGAGCAGCTACTGGGGATACCGTAGTTTTAAGGCCGGTTATCTGCCAAATATAACCCTGACCGGAACCCTGCCAAATTTTACGAAATCTATTGATGCCATTACACAACAGGACGGCAGTGAAAATTATCGCGACCGAACCGTTTCACGTTATTCTGCAGATATCGCACTCACCCAGCGTATCGGACCAACCGGCGGAGAGGTATTTCTGCAATCCGGGCTGGAGCGTCTTGACAATTTTTATACAGATACTTCCACCATTCAGTATCATTCAACACCGGTAAGCATCGGATTCAGACAGCCAATATTTGGCTATAACGATTACAAATGGGACAAGCAAATTGAACCAATGGTGTATGAAGAAGCCAAACGACAATATCTCGAAAGCCGCGAACAGGTTGCCATTACAGCCATCAATCATTTTTTTAATCTATTAATGGCACAGGTGGATCGCGACATCGCCATTAAAAATCAGGCTAATTATGATACCTTATTTAACATCGCCAAAGGGCGTTATGTGCTCGGAAAAATAGCCGAAAATGAATTGCTGCAACTCGAGCTTAACTTACTCAAGGCCAATGCTGCCGTCGAAAATGCCGATCTGAATTATCAAAATATGCTTTTCAAATTCAAATCCTATTTGCGTATTACCGGCAGCCAGCCTTTGGTGCTCATACCACCTGCTCAAACCCCACACTTCGCTATTGACATTAATGAAGCCATCAGCGAAGCACATACGAATACCTCATCGGGACTGGCTTTTGAGCGTCGCATGATCGAAGCTGAAAGCCAAATAAGCATGGCAAGGTTAAATGGGAGATTTGATGCTGAGATTTTTGCTTCTTATGGCTTAACCCAATCTGCTAACAAAATACAAGATGTTTATAATAATCCGCTTGATGAAGAACGCATTAGCCTGGGGCTCACAATTCCTATCCTGGATTGGGGACAGGCACGTGGCCGAATCCGGATGGCCGAATCCAATTACGATCTGGTGAAGACCAGCATTGAGCAGGAAAGAATTGATTTTGATCAGGATATCTTATTGCAGGTAGTTCAGTTTGGGATGCAAAAAAACCAGCTGATGATAGCTGCCAAATCAGATACAGTAGCCCAAAAACGATTCGACGTAACCCAAAAACGCTATATGATCGGCAAGGTGAATGATGTGTTGGAACTTAACAATGCGCAGATCGACAACGACAATGCCAAAGTCAGCTATTACAATGCCCTGAAAAATTACTGGAACAATTACTACGAACTACGCAAATCAACTTTGTTCGACTTCGAAAAAGGTCAAAAAATACATTTTGATCCGGAAGAGTTAATTGAAAAATAGTTTTACTGAAAGCATTGAAACATTACATTCAAAACTGAATGATCAGTCCAAGTTGTTGTGGCCCGATTAATGGCGAAATCGTCATACTTGTTGCAGTTGCAGAGCTTTGGGCAATCTGCTTTTGTTTCTGATTGAATTTCAAAACTCCTCTGCCAATAACATAACCCAGTGCCATCCCGACAAAAACGTCCGAAGGCCAGTGCTCGCCGCTGAGTAATCTTCCGGAAGCAGTAAAGGCAGCCAGGCCATAGGCAGTAATTCCCACCCACATTTTGTCTTTGTAATATCCAGCCAATACCGTTGCCACTGCAAAAGCACGTGTGGTGTGCCCCGACGGGAAAGCATCGTGACCACTAAAGGGTCCATGCCAGTCATCACTTTCAAAACCAGCATTGGGTCGTGGGCGTCCTGCCAAACTTTTCACAAGCCAGGCCGCTCCTGCACTCAACACAAAAGCCTGAAAACCAGCCAGCGAAGCCTCTTTCATTCGGCAATCTGAGCGTGAAGCCCCTGCCCAATACATCCCACCCAAAAGTGGCAAACTCAGCAAACCATTCCCACCCAAATCGCTAAATTGTGAATAATTTTTTGCTGCACCTTCAGGAAGTTGCCGATCAAAAAATTCAAAGACCTGCTGATCCTGCGTATAAAGCAAAACGGCTGAACCAGCCACACCGGCAACAGCAATCCAGTCGGATGTTTTATACCGCACTGGCTGCGTAAGCGTGTAAACACCAGCATTAAAATAAGATTTCAGATATTTCCCGTTAGCATCCGGAACGCAACTGGTTTGTGCGGAAACCTGCAAAACTACGGCAAACGAAATAATAAGCAGATGAAACCTAAAACTTAGTTTACCACAGAACATCATTCCAGAGTTTTCGCCTGATTCCAAAGTCCGTCCATCTCTTCCAGGCTCATTTCATGCAGTCTTTTTCCTTGCTGTTCAGCTACTTTTTCGATGTGGCTAAACCGGCTTTTAAACTTACGGTTGGTGCGTTCCAGGGCATCCTCAGGGTTAATTCCCACATAACGGGCATAATTAATCAAGGCAAACAACAGATCGCCAAATTCATCCTCACGCCGGTGCAAAGGAGATTCCTGATCAGCCTCAGTTTTAAGCTCCTGCAATTCTTCCAACACTTTGTCCCAAACCTGATCCTTATGCTCCCACTCAAAACCAACTCCGCCGGCTTTTTCCTGCATACGATAGGCTTTTAAGAGGGCAGGTAAGCTCTGCGGAACGCCTTCCAACACAGATTTCTTTCCTTCCTTTAGCTTGATGCGTTCCCAATTCTCCTTCACATCGCCTGCACCATTTACCTTTACTTCTCCGTAAATATGAGGATGACGGATAATCAGCTTTTCGGCAATTCCATCCAAAACATCTTTGATATCAAAAGCCCCCTGCTCCTCACCGATTTTAGCATAAAAAACAAGATGCAGCATCAAATCACCCAATTCCTTTTTCACTTCATCGAGGTCGTGATTCATAATGGCATCACTCAGCTCGTAGGTCTCTTCGATAGTGAGGTGACGCAAACTTTCGAGGGTTTGCTCACGATCCCAGGGACAGCCCGCACGTAACTCGTCCATAATTTTTAATAAACGTCCAAATGCTTCCAGTCGTTGATCCATTGTTTTAAAAATTTATTGCAAAAGTAAGCCTTTAAGCAACAATGGGATGCTTATTAACCAGAAACCTTTGATAGCTGCCCCACCCAAATAAATTATCTTTGCGCCGAAAAGCTGAAACATTGAAAATGCCCTTGAATAAAGGATTGATCACATTTTTCTTTTGTATTGTCTGGCTCACAACTTTTGCTCAGGGAGGGCCACCAAAACCAAAACACAACTTCCAGGTAGAGACAAGGATACATGGGGCCATTTTCTTGCAGCATCATTTTGAAATGACACGCTTTGATGCTCATTTTCCAGCCTTCGAAATAAGCCTTCAACGTGCCACTTTCGGTAAAAAAAAATGGGAAGCTCTTTATCGTTATCCGATGATCGGGCTGTCGTATTGGTATGCCAGTCTGGGAGGATTCGATGCCCTTGGTAAGGCACATGCCATCTATCCCTTTATCAATTTTCCGTTGAATCCCAACATGAAAAACAGCATCAATTTCAGGCTTGGAGCAGGATTGGCTTACCTTACCAATAAATTTCATCCAACTGATAATTACCAGAATTTTGCAATCGGTTCGCATCTCAATGCGGCTGTAAGCCTGTATTTCGATTATAGATTTCGGGCAAGCAAACGCTTACAGATTTTTGTCGCTGCCGGGCTAACTCATTTTTCAAATGGCTCGATGAAAACACCTAACTACGGACTTAATATCCTCAGCATTAGTGCCGGAGCAGCTTATACACTGCGCAAACCAAATCCTTATCTCGATTTAAAACTGCTTCCGGAATTGTATAAATTCGAATTTGATGGCAAAAAGTGGCTGTCGGTCGAAGCGCAATTTGCCATGGGATTTAAAGATATGACACAGGAAACAGGAAAAAGTCACACCATTTTTAATGCAGCCATAAATGTGATGAAACCCCTATCGATGCGGAGTAAAATCGGGATTGGTTTCGACCTTACAAAAGATAATTCTGACAAAGCAATCCTGCTTCGAAGAGGCATTCCGGTTGAAAATGAATCAAAACTTCTAAAACCTGGTGCTAATCTAGCTTATGAAATGCTGCTCGACCGAACATCCTTTCTGTTTAATATGGGTATGCATCTGGCAGGAGCCGAACGCAGCGAAGGTGATTTTTACCAAAAACTGGCCATAAAACAATTATTCACTGAGAATCTTTTCGGAACGATTGCCCTAACCGTTCACTTTGGCAAAGCTGATTACATCGGTTTTGGGGTGGGCTATCGTTTCGATTTCAAATACTATTGAGCATGAAGCGGTCCATTCATCATTTTGTTTTTATGTTGAGCTTGATCTTGCTGGTTGGATGCCGGAAAAGTCCGGGCGACTGCTTTACCTCCACAGGTGAAATAACAAAAGAAACGCGCCGGCTCGAACAGTTTAACAGCATCAAGATGCTGGATAATATTGATGTTGAACTGGTTTCGGGGAATTCTTCCATGCTTGAAGTTTCGGCAGGCAAAAATCTGCTCGAAAAAATTGAAACCACAGTTGTTGATGGTGAGCTAATCATCAAAAACAACAACCACTGCAATTTTGTACGTAGCTATGATAAACCCCTATCAGTCAGGGTTTACTTTCAACAAATAGACAGCATTGAATACCGCTCAGTGGGTAACCTGATCTGCCTTGACACGATAATAAATCCGGATACTTTTAAGATAGATGTGTATGAAGGTGCCGGAAACATAAATTTATTGCTCAACAATTACCGTACTCACCTGAGTTTTCACTACGGAACAGCCTCATTAACAGCAAGTGGTCATTCACAACTTGCCTATATCTATCAGGTAAGTTTTGGCCCCATTGATGCAAGAGATTTAACTTCAAGTTTTGTTTATCTCGAGAACAACAGCACCAATCACACCTGGGTGAGAGCCACCACTGTGCTCGAAGCCACGATCAACAGCATTGGCAATGTTTATTATTACGGCGATCCACAAACCGCATTAAGTGGGAGCGGCAGTGGAAGTTTGATACGACTGGACGAATGACAGAAATCAGCTTCTAACTCAACAGCTCCAGTTGATAAATCTGCCTGGTTTCGGAAGTAATCTTATAGCGATCATCAATGCGATGACCCACCAGCCAGATGATTTCACCATTGCCGTTGATCAGCAGCCATACTTTTTGCTTTTCAAAAACACTGAATTGTTCGTCAATGAAAAAATCGCTGACCAATTTTGATCCTTTCATTCCAATCGGCCTAAAGCGGTCTCCTTGTTTCCAAGCTCTTAGGTGCAGCGGGAAATGCAATTGGTCAAAATCAATCATGGCACAGGATGGATCTTTGATGAGCTCCGATGAAGCTTTCCATTCAAATTGCGCTATTTTCAGATGAATCGGCTGGAAAATCTCTTTCTCAAATACATTCAAAACAAATTGTTGTTCTGTTTTACTCTCGTCGATATTCCTGATCTGCAATTCATTTCTATCAATCAAAACCTGGAATGAAGCCGAAAAAAATTGCTTTCCGGAACCTGCCTCAAGGACATTAAAAACCTGGACAGCCTGATCATAATTAAAACCAAAAGTTTTGAGGTATTCATAGAGCAATGCCAAACCCTCAGGATGATTCAGAAACATGTTTTTGTCAACCGAATATAAATTATCTTCAACGCTGGTTTTACCAAAAAAATCTGCTAACAAATGCCTGTACAAGTTTTCCTCACGTTGCAGCATGTCAATGGATGCTGCAATTTTTGAGAGATAAGCCGGATTTATGGCAGCAATTTCATTCAGCAATCCATGCCTGATCTTATTCCTTAAATAATTGGTTTCCTGATTAGAGCTGTCCTCTCGCCATGCCAGCTTATTTTCCTGTGCATAAACTTCAATAGCATCTCTTCCTTGCTCCAGTAACGGCCTTACCAGCAATCCGTTAGCAGGCAACATCCCTTTGAGCCCGGTTATTCCCGATCCCCTGAAAAGGTTAATAAAAAAAGTTTCCAGTTGATCATCGCGGTGATGACCTAAAACCACTTTAGTGAATCCAAACTCCTCCGAAAGCCGCGAAAACCAAGTATAACGCAACTCTCTTGCTGCCATTTGTGTTGACAAACCTTTTTGAGCTGCATAGCTTTTTGTGTCAAAGCATTCGACCAGAAGTTTTAGACCTGAACTTTCGGCTAAATTTTGAACAAATTGCTCATCGCCATCCGATTCAGCTCCGCGAAGCGAAAAGTTACAATGTGCCAAAACTGGCCGGAAATCCAATTGCATCAAGATATGCAACAACACAACGGAATCTATCCCTCCGCTGATTGCAAGCAACAAGCTGTCCGAATTGGAAAACAACTTGTGTGATTTAATAAAGTTCGCAACTTCTGTAAGCATAAGCAAAAGTAACCAATTGATGGCTCAAAAAAAATCCTGCCTTTTCGAAAAAGCAGGATAATTTTCAATAACTAACTAATTATGATTATCTACTCAATAGTCCAGGTTCCACCACTATTCAGCAAATCATCAACAGATTTAATGGTAGCCTTTTGTTTTTCAGTCTCAATCGTATCGACCATTTTCTGGTCAAAAGTTTCAAATGCCACTGATCTGATAACACCTAAAGCAACCGGATATTCCGGAGGCATCATTCTGGCAATCATCATATGATTGCCTGGTTCGGTTTCGTACTGATCATGAACCAAAATATCCTTCTCGGTAACGCCATTTTCGCCCAGAGTAGCCACTTCAAGTTTGGTTCCACTGAGCACAATTCCTTTCTCATTGTTTTTTCCAAAAAGCATTGGTTTTCCATGCTCGAGCCACAATTGGTAGTCATCACGGGTTTCGCGGCTTGTGATAAGATCGTGTACTTTGTTGGCAAAAATCACACAATTCTGCAATATTTCGACCAGGGAAGTGCCTTTATGTTTGGCTGCTTCTATAAAAACCTTGGTCATTGTTTTGGGGTTAACATCCAACACCCGGGCAAAGAAATTCCCCTGTGCGCCTATCACAAGTTCACCTGGATTAAAAGGGCGTTCGAATGTTCCCTGCGGACTGGTTTTTGTTTTCGAACCCTTTGGCGTTGTAGGCGAATACTGTCCTTTGGTAAGGCCGTAAATCTTATTATTAAACAACAAAATATTGATGTCAATATTTCGTCTGATGGTATGGATAAAATGATTGCCTCCAATAGCCATGCTATCGCCATCGCCGGTGATCATCCAAACACTGAGTCGCGGATTGGAAAGTTTTACTCCGGTAGCAAGGGCAGCAGCACGACCATGAATTCCGTGGAATCCGTATGTATTCATATAATAAGGAAAGCGCGAAGAGCAACCAATACCAGATACTACAACAAAATCTTCTTTAGGAACACCCAGGTTAGGAAACACGTTCTCAACAGCATGAAGTATGGCATGATCACCACAGCCCGGACACCATTTCACCATTTGATCGCTGGCAAAATCTTCCTTTGTAAGTTGAAGCACCTCAGGTTCTAATATTTGATTTTCCATGATTATCACTTTAAAAGTTCATTAAATTTTGCCTCCAGTTCAGCCACCATAAAGGGCAGTCCCTGAATTTTATTATACTGTTCATATCTGAACTGAGGGAAGTTCATCCTCAGGTACTTAACAAACTGTCCGTTGTTGATTTCACAAACCACAATCTTCTTATACCGGCCAAGCAGTGCTTCGGTATTTTTGGGCAATGGCATGATATGACGGAAATGGGCAAGTGCAATTGACTTACCTTGTTCGCGCATTTTCTCAACCACAGTAAGCATCACACCATAGGTTCCACCCCAACTAACAACAAGCAAATCAGCCTCATCCGGGCCAAAAACTTCCTGTTCGGGAATATAATTGGCCACCCGCATCACTTTCTCTTCACGCAGGTAAGTCATGCGTTCGTGATTCATAGGATCGTGCGAAACCGTCCCTTCCACATCCAGCTTTTCCAGGCCACCTATGCGATGACGCAGGCCTGGCGTTCCGGGTAATGCCCATTTTCGATTAAGCTTTTCCGGGTCGCGTTTATAAGGCTTATAATCCTGATCATTAGCTTTTACCACTGGAGGACAGATAGCCGGCAATTCGGCTACTTTAGGTATTTTGAACACTTCTGATCCATTCGCCAGCGAGCCGTCTGTAAGTAAAATTACAGGGGTCATATGTTCCATAGCCAGTTTTGAGGCTTCATAAGCACTATAAAAACAATCGACCGAGCTACGGGCAGCAAGCACGATCACCGGAGCCTCTCCATTACGCCCGTAAAGTGCCTGCATCAGATCACTTTGCTCCGATTTGGTCGGCAATCCGGTAGAGGGGCCTCCCCGCTGAACATCAACAATAACGATGGGGAGCTCTGTCATTACTGCAAGGCCAATCGCTTCGCTTTTAAGCGATAAGCCAGGTCCACTTGTGGAAGTAATGGCAAGCGAACCAGTAAAACTGGCTCCAATAGTCGAAACAATACCGGCTATTTCGTCTTCGGCCTGCAAAGCTTTAACTGAAAGATTCTTATGTTTTGAAAGTTCCTGCAAAATCTCTGTGGCAGGTGTAATGGGATAGGATCCTAAAAACAATTCCCTTCCCGATCGTTCAGAAGCTGCCAAAAATCCCCAGGCTGTTGCAATATTGCCCGTTACATTGCGATAGCGGCCTTTGGCAAGTGGCGCAGGTTCAACCTTGTAAGTGTTTCCAAACAATTCTATCGTTTCTGCGTAATGATTGCCGGCAGCCAATACAGCCTTGTTAGCCTCAACAATCAATGGATTAGTCTTGAATTTCTGCTCAAAATATTTGTCGATCAAGCTGGTATCCCTGTTAAAAAGATACATCACTATACCCAAGGCAAACATATTTTTTGTCTTCAGGGTCGATTTCATGTCCAGGTTAAGGTGCTTCACAGCTTCCTTGGTCATGGAAGATATCGGTGCCTTAATTAATTTGTACTTTTCGAGTGAGCCATCGTGTGTTGGATCTGCTGTATAGCCGGCTTTTTCAATTCCTTTGTCGATAAAAGCATCTTCATCAACGATGATAATGGAACCTTCTTTAATCCATCGCATATTGGCTTTTAAAGAGGCCGGATTCATGGCAATCAATACATCAGCCAAATCACCGGAAGTATGAACCGTTTTTTGTCCAAAATGTATCTGGAAACCGGAAACACCTGAAACAGTGCCTTGGGGGGCACGAATTTCGGATGGATAATCCGGAAAAGTAGCGAAATCATTACCGGCAAATGCCGTAGAATCAGAGAATAATGAGCCCGTCAATTGCATCCCATCACCAGAGTCGCCCGCAAAACGAATCACGACCTGATCGAGCTCAACAACCTTACTGTTCTTGCTTGTCATAGCTATGTTTTTAAAATTGCTACAAAGGTAAAAACTTTCATATTGCCCCAAGCTGAATCAGCATCAGGAGCCTGATCTGAAACGTTTGCATATCCTTAGCAATACCAGCTTATGCCCTTGATTTACTTATTGTTACATGTCATTATAGTTACAGGCCGGATTACAGCTTCATAGCTTAAATAGATTCAGTCTAAATTCCAATTAATAGCTTTTCTTCACAAAAGAATAACACACTTTTCAAAAAGTCGCTGACAATAACCTTCTTTTACCCTGGTTTAGTGTATTTTAAGTTGCAATTACTATCAGCTATTACCAGTCGTTATCCTGCCCTATGCAAGCGCGTTCGGGCAATAATACGGTTTTAAGCAAATGATTAAATAAAAACACCAAAAGCCCCTCAATTTAGATTAGCTATAAATTAAGCAAAAGCCAGATTACATTCACCATAACTTATATCTTTGCAGCATAAACTTATTGTTAAATTTTAAAAACAGACAGTTATGGCTTACAAAATCACTGAAGATTGCACAGCATGTGGCACTTGTATTGATGAATGTCCGGTTGATGCTATTTCTGAAGGCGATATCTACGTGATAGATCCTGATGTTTGCACCGATTGTGGTTCATGCGCTGATGTTTGCCCTGTTGAAGCAATCATCCCGGAATAAATTTTTTGGTAGCTGCAATAGTGCTACACATTTATTGAGCTGAGTATTCAGCCAAATTTATTAAAGCCTGTTAAATACAGGCTTTTTTTGCGTCTGCAAAGGTTTTCGATAGAATGATTCTTAATAAATACCTAACTTTGCAGGCTGTAATTAAGTGCATTTTTCATGGACGACTACACTTTTTTAAACGCCAACGATCCTGCTGTATTGGAATCTCTGTATCAGCAATTTAAAAATAACCCCGATCAAACCGATCCTCAACTAAGACGTTTTTTTGAAGGTTTTGATTTTGCTGTGAAAGATTATACCAGCAGGCCTGGTGAGGTTTCGCTTGCCACCGGCAAAGAATTTAAGGTGATCAGGCTGATAGAAGAATATCGGAAACGCGGGCACCTTTTCACCAAAACCAATCCGGTGCGCAAACGCAGAACCTATACTCCCAGCCTGGATATCAGCAATTTCGGCTTATCAGAGAGTGATCTGGATAAGGTATTTGAAGCCGGAACCGAAGTAGGACTCGGTGCCACCAGCCTCAAAAATATCATTGATATGCTTGAGCAAACCTATTGTCGCTCAGTTGCTGTTGAATATGTCTATATCCGCAAAACGGAAATTGTTTCCTGGTTGCAACAAAAGATGGAATCTGCACGCAACACACCTGAGTATCCGGTATCCGACAAAAAATATATCCTTGATAAACTTAACCGGGCAGTAAGCTTCGAAGCTTTTCTGCATAAAAAATTCCCCGGCCAAAAACGCTTCTCGCTCGAAGGTGCCGAATCGCTCATTCCGGCTTTGGAAGCCATCATGGAAAAAGGATCAGACCTGGGTGTTTCGGAATTCGTAATTGGCATGGCTCATCGCGGAAGGCTTAATGTACTTGCCAATATCCTGCGGAAGCCTTATGCCGACATTTTCAGCGAGTTCGATGGCAAGATGTACGAAGACGAAACCCTGCTGGGTGATGTTAAATATCATCTGGGATACACTTCTGAACGAAAAACTACTACCGGAAAAACTGTTAAGCTCACACTGGCTCCAAACCCTTCGCACCTCGAAGCAGTTGACCCTGTTGTTCAAGGTATTGCACGAGCCAAGATTGATCAATACCATGATGGCAACTTCAGTAAAGTTACACCCATAATCATTCATGGTGATGCTTCTATTTCGGGTCAGGGCATTGTGTATGAAATCGCGCAGATGTCTGAGTTAAAAGGATATCGCACAGGTGGCACCATACATTTTGTGATCAACAACCAGATTGGATTTACTACCGATTACCTGGACGGCAGATCCAGCACTTATTCAACTGATGTGGCAAAAGTTACGCAATCGCCTGTATTTCATGTCAATGGCGATGATCCTGAAGCCGTGGTTTATGCCATTCAACTTGCAATGGAGTTTCGCGAGAAGTTTCATAAAGATGTGTATATTGATCTGCTTTGCTATCGCAAATATGGTCATAATGAGGGAGATGAACCCAGATTTACGCAGCCCATCCTGTATAAAGTAATTGAAAAACACCCCAATCCCAAAATGCTTTATGAAAAACAGCTGCTGACCGAAGGAGTTGTTACAGAAGAAGAAATTAAAGCACTGGAAGCCAAAAATTTAGAAAAGCTTGAATTCAGTCTTTCCGGTGCAAAAGAAAGAGAAAAATCGTTTATCAACAACTTTTTGGCCGACACCTGGAAAGGTATCCGTAAAGCCAACGACAGCGATTTCGAACATAAAACAAATACCGGCCTTGACAAGGACACGCTGCTGACAATTGCCAAAAAACTAACCTCCTTACCCGAAGACAAAAATTTCTTCCGAAAAACCAGTCGCCTGCAACAACAGCGATACGATATGGTTTTCAAGGATAACCAACTCGACTGGGCCATGGGCGAATTACTTGCCTATGGTAGTCTGGTTCATGAAAAAACACCAGTTCGACTCAGTGGTCAGGATGTTGAGAGAGGAACTTTCTCGCATCGTCATGCGGTATTGCGGGTCGAAGATTCTGAAGAACAATATATCCCACTCAGCTCGATTAGCAAAAATCAAGCGACTTTTGATGTATATAATTCACCCCTTTCGGAATATGGTGTGTTGGGATTTGAATATGGCTATGCGCTGGCTTCACCCGAAACACTTACCATCTGGGAAGCCCAGTTTGGTGATTTTAACAATGGGGCACAAATCATCTTCGACCAGTTTTTAAGCAGTGCCGAAGACAAATGGAATGTAATGAACGATTTGGTGGTTCTGCTGCCTCACGGCTACGAAGGCCAGGGGCCAGAACACAGTTCGGCACGCATCGAGCGTTTTCTAAGTTTATGCGCCGAAAACAATATGCAAATTGCCAATTGCACCACACCCGCCAACTTTTTCCATATCCTGAGACGGCAGCTTAGAAGACCTTTCCGTAAACCCCTTGTCATCTTTACGCCAAAAAGTCTGCTGAGGCATCCAAAATGTGTTTCGCCTATCGAAGCCTTTGAATCCGAAACCGGCTTTCAGGAAGTAATTGACGACTCAACCACTGATCCAAAAAAAATTGAAAAAGTTGTATTCTGCTCTGGCAAAGTTTATTATGACTTGCTCGAAGAGAAAGAACGCAAAAAAAATGAAACCATTGCCTTTGTTAGGTTGGAACAACTTTATCCCTTACCTCGTAAGCAAATGCTTGCAATCATCGAAAAATACAATAAGGCAAAAACACATCTTTGGGTTCAGGAAGAACCAATGAATATGGGTGCCTGGAAATACATCCATCACGAATTTAAAGAAATTCCGCTTAAGCTGATTGCACGTCCGGCAAGTGGAAGCCCGGCCACAGGCTCGCCAAAATTCCATGTGATCAGGCAGCAAAAAATCATTGACAAAACCTTTGAAATGTGCGAGTGTCCTTTTGTGGACAAGGAATGTGGCATGTTGTGTATTGGCAATAAATGGCGCTCGTTTGAGCATGAGCTCAAGGAAATGAATGTGGATAAGATTGATAGTAAGTTTCATAACGCAGAAAAAAAGCTGTAATTAAAATTCATCACTATGGCTATCGAAATAAAAGTACCCAGCCCGGGAGAATCAATCAATGAAGTGCAATTGGCCAACTGGCTCGTTGAGGACGAATCCTATGTTGAAAAAGATCAGGATATTGCTGAAATTGATTCGGACAAAGCCACTTTAAGCATTGCAGCTGAAGCATCCGGAACCATCCATTTTAAAGCTTCGGCAGGAGATACACTGGAAGTAGGTTCGGTGATTGCTACCCTGGATACCGATGAAAATGCAGCTCCGCCCAAAAATGCACCCAAGAGCGAACCCGAAAAAGTAGAACCAAAGCAAGAACAAGCAGAAAAAGTTACTGATAAAACACCGGAGCCCGAAGCTCCAAATCAGGAGTCAGCTGAAAAAAGTAGTCAAGAACGATCTTTGAAATTGTCTCCTTTGGCTCGTGAACTCATGAAAAAAGAAAACATCAATGAGCAGGAACTGATTGAGTTCTTTAAACATTATCGCATTGATTCAAAGGATGTTAACTTTTATCAGGAAAACAAAGACAAACACGCAGGCACCAAACAGCCGGTTGCGACGCAGGCAAGCTGGGGAGGTACCCGTAAAGAGGAACACAAAAAGATGAGCATGTTGCGAAAAAAATTATCGCAACGCCTGGTTTCGGTAAAAAACGAAACAGCAATGCTCACCACTTTTAATGAAGTGAACATGACTCCGATAATGGAGATCAGAAAAAAATACAAAGAAACTTTTAAAGAACAACATGAGATTGGTCTGGGATTCATGTCGTTTTTCACCAAGGCAGTTACAGAAGCCTTACATCATTTTCCTCAGGTAAATGCCCAAATTGATGGCGATGAAATTGTTTATTACGATTATGCTGACGTCAGCATTGCTGTGTCGGGACCTAAAGGATTAGTGGTTCCTGTAATTCGCAATGCCGAATCTTTAAGTCTGGCAGAAATTGAGCATAAAGTAAAAGAGCTGGCAACAAAAGCCCGCGATAACAAGCTCAGTCTGGATGAAATGACAGGCGGAACCTTCACTATCACCAACGGAGGGGTATTTGGCTCGATGTTATCGACACCCATCATCAACCCACCTCAGTCGGCCATTCTTGGCATGCATAATATTGTTGAACGCCCGATAGCCGTAAACGGTAAAATTGAAATACATCCGATCATGTATGTTGCCCTGAGCTATGACCATCGCATCATCGATGGCCGCGAATCTGTTGGTTTTCTGGTGAAAGTAAAAGAATTACTCGAAAATCCGGTCAAGATGCTATTTGGATCAAAAGATCCTGTTGAAGTTTTACTGGGACTATAAAAATGAGAAAAGAAGTTGATTTTTTGGTTCTGGGTTCAGGAATCGCAGGGCTAAGTTTTGCACTTAAGGTTGCTGCACATGGCAAGGTGCTCGTTGTAACGAAAAATAAAGCCAACGACACAGCCACCTGGTATGCCCAGGGCGGAATAGCCGCCGTAATGTATAATCCCGATTCGCATGAAAAACATATTCAGGACACCCTGAATGCCGGAAGTTACCTCAATGATGAGAAAATCGTCCGAATGACGATTACCGAATCGACCGAGCGGGTGAAAGAACTAATTGAATGGGGAACGCATTTCGACACTGAATCGTCAGGAAAGTACGCACTGGCAAAAGAAGGTGGACATTCCGAGAAACGTGTGTTGCATTTTCAGGACAAGACAGGTGCCGAAATACAACGAGCCCTGATCGAAAAAGTAAGGCAACATCCAAACATCGAAATGCTGGAAAACCATTTCAGCATCGATTTGATAACACAACATCATCTTGGACGAATTGTGAGGCGATCACATACTGATATTCAATGCTTTGGAGCTTACATCCTGAATCCGGAGAATGGTGAGATTATCACTGTTTTAGCTAAAACTACCTTAATTGCCACCGGAGGTGCCGGTAATGTTTATCAAACTACCACCAACCCGAAAATTGCTACCGGCGATGGTATTGCCATGCTTTATCGGGCAAAAGGAGTGGTTGACAACCTGGAATTCATTCAATTTCATCCAACCTCACTCTACAATCCAAAAGAAAAGCCTTCATTCCTGATCACCGAAGCACTGAGAGGAGCCGGTGCCGAATTGAAAGATCTCAACGGCAAAGCCTTTATGCATCGCTACGACAAACGTAAATCCTTGGCTCCTCGCGATATAGTAGCTCGTGCGATTGATAATGAAATGAAAATTTCTGGAAGTGACCATGTTTATCTTGATGCCCGTCACATCAATGAATCTGAAATCATGCATCACTTTCCAACGATTTATGCCAAATGTTTAAGCATTGGCATCAACATCACGAAAGATATGATTCCGGTGGTGCCGGCTGCTCATTATATCTGTGGCGGCATCAAAACCAATGAGCATGGTGCCACCAGCATTAAAAATCTGTTTGCTTCCGGTGAGGTAACTTCTACCGGGCTGCACGGAGCTAATCGCCTGGCATCTAATTCGTTACTCGAATCAATCGTTTTTTCGCACAATGCAAGCCTCAAAGCCATTGAGCTTGCACAACAAACAGTATTACAATCTGACATACCCGATTGGAATGCGGAAGGTACTGTGATGAACGAAGAAATGATCCTGATTACCCAATCGCGTAAAGAACTACAATCGGTGATGAGCAATTACGTTGGCATTGTCCGATCAGAATTACGCCTGAAAAGAGCACTCGACAGGCTTGAGATTTTAAACCGTGAAACGGAAGAGTTATACGAAAAATCGGTTGTAACAGTTCCGATTTGTGAGCTGAGAAATATGATCAATGTGGCCTATCTGATCACTAAGTTTGCCCTTCAGCGAAAAGAGAGCATAGGCTTACATTATTTGGTAAACTACAACAAACAATAACAATATGGCTTTGATCAGAGCAATAAAAGGTATGAGTCCCAGCTTTGGAGAAAACTGTTTCTTCGCCGAAAATGCAACGATTGTTGGAGATGTTGAAATGGGAGATAACTGCAGTGTATGGTTCAATGCAGTTGTGCGTGGCGATGTGCATTACATCAAAATTGGGAATAATGTCAACATACAGGACGGTGTGGTGATTCATTGTACCTACAAAAAAGCACCGGTGAATATCGGAAATAACGTTTCGATTGCCCATAATGCTATCGTGCACGGATGCACAATTCACGACAACGTTCTGGTGGGTATGGGAGCCATTATCATGGACGGAGCCGTGATCGAATCCAACTCGATAATTGCTGCCGGTGCTTTGGTGGGCAAAAATGTCAGGGTTGAATCCGGAAGTGTTTACGCTGGTATCCCGGCAAAAAAACTAAAAACCATTGACCAGACACTCCTCGAAGGCGAAGTACATCGCATTGCACGGTCTTACACCATGTACGCCAGTTGGCATGACGAAAACATCAAACCCCTGGAAGCTGATCAACAGCGTTAAAAATCTGAAGTGATGCCTCAAGCTGATTATATTTTGGCATTAAATTTGATACCCTGAAGCAAACAAAACAAAACGCATATATGTCAATCTGGATCATTTTTGTATTCTTTATGTTGCTGAGTTGGCTTGTAAGCAGTCAACTGAAAAGCAAATTTATAGCATACAGCAAAATTCCGGTTGTTAATGGCATGAGTGGCAGGGATATAGCAAATAAAATGCTTTCCGACAATGGCATCACTGATGTTCAGGTATTATCCGTTGAGGGCAGTTTGAGCGATCATTATAATCCTGCGAACAAAACAGTTAACCTGAGCCGTGAGGTATATGAAGGTCGAAATGTAGCAGCCGCCGCAGTTGCGGCACACGAGTGTGGACATGCTGTACAACATGCCACAGCCTATCATTGGTTGCAAATGCGTAGCACCCTGGTGCCCATAGTTAGTTTTAGCTCAAAATGGGTGCAATGGGTTCTATTGGCCGGCATCCTGCTTGTTCAATCCTTCCCACAATTGCTTTTGGTTGGTATTGTTATGTTTGCTCTTACAACATTGTTCAGCTTTATCACCTTACCCGTCGAAATTGATGCCAGCCAAAGAGCATTGGCGTGGCTTAATATCAGCGGTATTACCGATCATAGTTCGCACCCCAAAGCACAGGAAGCCTTGCGATGGGCAGCTTATACCTATGTAGTGGCTGCTCTGGCATCACTGGCAACCTTGCTTTATTATATTGCCATCTTCTTAGGTAGCCGAAAAAATTAATTCACTAACTTAAACATTATTTATTATTAACCTTTAAATTTTAACATTATGAAAATCAATCGTATTTTAGTTGTTTTACTGATGATTGCTGGCGTAAGTCTCAGCTCATGTTAAAAAAGACGATGACATCGTAAATCCTGAACCAACCTTAAACTTTATTGGCGGTGAAGGATATACATCAACAGATGTAACCATCAATGCTGGTGAGCAAATTAAAGTTGGTTTCAATGCAAGCGCAAATAATGAAACAAATGAAAAGCTTACAAACTTCAAATTAACGCGGACAGCCAACAACCAATCTCAGACCCTGGTTGATTCAACGTTTAATGAAGAAACTTTCACTACTACGATCTTCATCGATTTTCCTGAGTCGGTCACTGCTCGCCTGGAAGGTACGATCACCGACAAAGCCGGAAGAACAACTTCTGTTGCTTTTAACGTCACTGTTGAAGAAGCTGGCGTAAAAGTACTGAAGCATACTGATGTTAAGCTCGGATCGTGGAATGATGAAATCGGTAGCTTTTACAATGCACAGGAAAACACTATTTACAATGTTACCGAAGCAGCTGCCAATCAGGCAAAAGTTGATCTTGTATTCTACAAAGGTGAAAATAACCTCAACACACTTGCTGCTCCTGCCGATGCTTCGCTCGAAACAATAATCACCTTCAACATCAACAGCTGGGCAAACAGAAATGCCACAATGTTTATCGGAACAGAAATGACAGCTGAAGAATTTGATGGCATTGGCGAATACTATGAATTCCCTGAATTTGTTGAAGCAGAAGCTGATACAAAAATCATTAATATGGTAAATGGTGATGTTGTATTCTTCAAAACACAGGCCGGAGCGCTGGGTTATATCAAAGTAGTTGATCTATACTCACGTGGCGACCTCGGAAAATTTGAAGTAATTGTAATGGAATAAAGATCATCAAAACCAACCATCTAAAAATAAAATAAGCCCACCATAATGGTGGGTTTTTTTTTATAATCCAAAGATTGTTAAATAGCTTATAGAGGCTTAGGTGACAATTATCCATTTAAGTGCTATGTATAAATTTAGAAACAGTTTTTCTTGTAAAGACAAAAACAATGATTAACTTTACACTTTAACAGCTTTTTTTAAAGTTTAATGAATATCAACAAATTTTTCATTGATATTAATTTAACAGAGAGCTTAAATTTAAAATAGCAATTAAGTAAAGAATTAAGAATTTTAGCTAAAAGAAAACCATTAGTAGGATATTTAGCAAACAATATTGTTTATGTTATCAAAAAGCTGGTAAGTATGTGCGTAAAAAAGAAATAATCATTAATTCAACCAACCCAAAAACCTTAGGTTATGAAATTCTATCACATATTATTTTTTTTACTTTTATTTACCAGTTTAAGTATAAGTTCATGTAAAAAAGATGATCCCGCTGAACTATCCCCTGAACTTTCATTCAAGAGTGGAAATGGGTATACATCTTCAGACGTGACTATCAATTTTGATGAACAAGTAATAATTGGTTTAATTGCGTCCAAAAACAAGCAGACCAATATAAAACTTAAAAACTTAAAATTGATACTTAATTCTAACAACAATGTTGAAACTTTAGTTGACACAACGCTCAACAGCGAAACTATTTCAGTAAATTATCAATTGCCTGCATTTTCGAGTGAAACATCTATTAACTTATTAGCCATTGTATCGGACGATGCCGGCCGTACTGCATCAGTGTCGCTCAATATATTAGTTACTAATGCCAAACCATCATTAACTTTCAAAGAAGGAACTGGTTATACTTCAAATGATGTAACAGTCCAGACAAATGAAACAATTGTTGTTGGGTACAATGCAAAATACAATGAAATAACACAAGAAAAACTTAAAAATTTCAAGTTAATAGTTTCTTCTAATAATATTCCTTTTACTATACTTGATTCGACAATTAGCATTGAAATTTTCTCTAAAGATTTTGAGATTAAATTGCCTAGCCCCAGTACAATCCGTTTAACAGCCATTATAACTGATGATGCTGGCCGCACAGCCTCTGTTTCGTGTAACATCGTTGCTGAAGGTGGCGGCGTAAAAGTAGTTAAACATACAGAAGTTGAACTGGGATCGTGGAATGACGAAATCGGCAGTTTCTACAATGCGCAGGAAAATACTATCTTCAATGTTACTGAAGCAGCTGCCAATCAGGCAAAAGTTGATCTTGTATTCTATAAAGGCGATAACGATGATAACTCTATTGCTGCTCCTATCGATGCATCGCTGGAAACTATTCTCACCTTCGACATCTCTAACTGGGAAACCAGAAATGCAACCTTGTTTATCAAAACTGAAATGACTGTTGAAGATTTTGATGCTATTGGCGAATACTATGAATTCCCTGAATTTGTGGAAGCAGAAGCAAATACAAAAATCGTGAATATGGTAAATGGCGATGTTTTATTCTTCAAAACTGAAGCCGGTGCCCTGGGATATATCAAAGTTGTTGCTCTCTATTCACGTGGCGACCTCGGTGAATTTGAAGTAATTGTAATGGAATAATTTCATTCAAATAATAAAAAAATGGCTGCCTCATTTCAGAGACAGCCATTTTTTTTGTGTATTGGTGTGTCAATAGCACCTAAAACCAACCAAATTTAAAACTCAGGTTAAAGGAAAATGAATCGAGTGCGTCTTTATCAATCTCTGTTACTATTTCATCAAAATTTGCATCCAGGTGCTTGTATCTGAGTGATACCCCATTCGTAAATCTATAGGAAGCCCCTACGCCAATTCTAAAAAACTTCACTACATTGAATTCAAGGTCAACGCCTGGCTCCACCACAAAAAACACATCCGTATCGGTATAGTAATTATACCTGCCATGAAAGTCTTTCCAACCATTCGACTCAACAACACTAATACCTCCGGCTCCCAGTATCACAGGAAAACTTAGATGAACCGGGCTATGTGGCATTATAATCGGCTCAAAGAGCAAGCCACCATAACCACCAGCCAGGTAATAATCCTTCTTATCGTAAAACTCACTTTTTTCAATATTGTTCATAAAACCATAACCGGCAAATCCAAGTGCAAATTTATGGTTGGCAATCCAGGCAAAGCGGGCACCAAGCATCAAGGCATCCTTTGAATCGATCTGGCTGTAACCAACTGTAAATGCCCCATATCCACCATGAGTCACCCTTACGTCAGGTTTGTTTTTGAAAAGAGTTCTCATTTCGCCGGAATATTCCTGGCCGAACATTTTTACGCTACTCAACAGCGCTAGTGCTAAAACAATGATCTTTGTAGTTTTCATCTTGTTTTTGAATTATATTAATTTACAAATTGATAGCTTAGCCCCACTCCAAAATCATAAAAATGGGGATATATTGTGTTAAAAGACTGTAATTCAATAAAAGGCTTTATCTCCGAAAAAATTATCAATGGGGTGCGGGCTATGTGAAATTCTACTCCCAAAACTGCATCCAGCCCAATTACAAAGCCACTGGCAAACTGATTCTCGACATGATATCTGTCAGATTCTGACCAACTGCGAACCTGATTATAGCCATTGACATAACCCAGATGCATCCCGCCTCCAAAATAGGCATTCCATTGATGTTTAGACCCTTTGAAAATTTGTGCATATTTCTCAAAAAGTCCGTAAAGCTGCACCCCACCTGTTCTGAATCCCAGAATTCCCTGAAGGGCTACTGCCTCATTTTTTACTATCTTGGCTGTGAATCCAGACATCATTCCAAATCTTGCTCCCAGCTGCTGATCATACTTTTGCGCAAATCCACTAACAGAAACAGTTAAGAATACCAACAACACAAAAGGTTTAAATGACATTTTCATATTTGAAATTTTCTCTTTTGGAATCGAAATATGTAATAAAAAATCTGCATCAAGTGAGTGGTATCCCTGACCAGGTTGGCTTTATTCAGGTAAAATTTTGCCCGAGCCAGTCACATTGGCATCAACTACAGGCGATCCGGCATAATGGATGTTGCCACTTCCTGAAATGATTGCTTCAAGATAATCATACACCCTGGTATAAATACTTCCTGATCCGCTTATCCGGGCAAAACACTCAGCAAGGTGCATTGAAAAAGCCATGATGCTTCCTGAACCTGAAATTCTATAATCACCACTAGCGGCTTCTCCAATAAGCTTTATGCGGCCCGAGCCGCTGATGGAAGCCGCAATTTGTTCTGCATTCACCACAAAGTCCATCTCGCCGGAGCCACTCAAATGACTGTTAAAATAATTACAATATACATCGCCAAAAATCGAGCCTGAGCCGCTCAATACCGCTTCAAACTCTGCCTCATCGATCATTCCGGTTGCAATAGTTCCCGAACCACTTAAATATACTGCTCTTAAAACAGGTGAATAAACATAAATCTTAATTGGATAATTGTTACGAAGGTTCTTGCGCGAATCAACTTCAAGAGTATTACCATTTACGATTGTTCTGATATGCGGGATAAGGTTTGATTCTGCCACAACATCTACCCTAAAATCAGGTGCCTTGATGTAGTAAACATCAAAGTTGGCTTCGTTGGCTATTTTATTAAAACTAACTGTATTACGTCCTTCAGTAACTATATGTCCGTTCCCGTCGATGCCTGTAAACTTCTTACATCCCATCGTAAACAAGCTGAGTGTGAGAATCAGGATAAATGCGCTGCCGCTATAATTTACAATTTTCATTTTTCAGGTTTTAATTTTACAATTCTTAAAGACAAATTTTAATTTCAAGGGTCGCAATACAGCTTATTTTAATTTGATTGCCAGCGATCCGGATTTTATTCTAATGTCGAGTTTTAAAGGATTCTTCCCGCTTCCGTAGTTCGTTTTTGCCTGATGGGTATATTCGTCCAGACTGATTTTTTCAGTTGAAATATTCCCAATTTCTGCTGAATAAGTTACGTAGGCTTTTTCGTCACTCAAAAGGTTGAGCAAAAAGCTTTGATCACCCTGAATCCCTAATTCTGTATCAGTGCTATTACTCAGAAGTTCAATTTTTTCGGCCTGAGCTTTAAAATTATTTACTTTCAGGCTCCCGTATCGGGTGTTGAGATTCACAAAACCTGAAACATTTTGTATTTCTGTTTTCGAAAAACTTGTTTCACCGGTAATGATGCCGGCATTTTCAATCGACAGCTTATCTCTTTTAGAATCTAAAGTAAGAAATTCAACAGCATCAATTTCCAATTCGCCTGATCTGCCAATAAAGCTTATTTTCACGCCATTTCGCAGGCTAAAAACGCCATAACTCATCGATATTTTTGCATCAGAAAGTGTATTAATCGAAACATCACCAAACGCAATATCCATTCGACTCGAACCAGTGATATTATTGGCCCTTATGTCACCGTTTGAAACATCCAGTTTCAGTCGTCCTGTATGGTTGGCAAGATAAACATTGCCATATTTTAGATTGATGCCTAATGGCTGTGTTTCAGGTAAATAAATCAAATAATCGACAGAGGTATAGGTGCCAGCAGAAAAAAGTGTTCCTGCAATATCAGTCACATCAGACCAAAAAGAACCTTTACCGGCAAACAAAGTGCTTGCCGTGATGTAATAGGCGTTTGCGTTGAATTCAAAATCAATTGACTCAAAGTTTTTGTCGAGTCTTGAGCTCTTGGTGGAGGTAACCTTATAGTTAATCACAAATTTCACAGAATCCACCTCCCAATTCTCCACCATAATATTTCCATATTTATTGCTTATTTCAATCTCGGTATTCGCAGTAAGCGGAAATACTTTTGTAAGGCTATTTTCCTTTGTATAGGTTTGTGCCCCTGCACTTAGCGAAATGAAAATAATCATTACAAATAGCAAGCTAAATATTGATATGTTTGTTTTCATCATTAGGGATTTTTCCGGATTTTTCACTTTGAAGCTGGCTCATAATATCTTGTAATATGCTCAATTTCAACCTGTAAGTTTGAATCATAGCGGCAATCACATCTTCATTATCTGCATTATCCATCAGATCTTCTTTGAGTTTGAAAAACTCCTGATCAAGCTCATCAAGTTCAGTTTGAATTTCTTCGCGCAAGGTGCTGTTATCGGCCGTGGCCATATAAAAGCGTTCTGTTTCAACATTGATTTTAGCTGTATAATAATACCCGGCTTCGAGTAAATCTGTTAAAAGTGAAGGAGTCGATTGATCATCGGCATACTTCCCGCCTGAATGCTGACTTTGAAAATCATGCCAGTAATAGCTGGCAACAAAAATCACAACAGCAGCAGCAATTCTTACAGCCCATTTAAACAAAGGACTATTCAAGGAAAGCATTTCAATTCTTCTGACGCTGCTTCTTTCGCTTACACCATACCAGAGCTGTGGTGAGGGTTCGAGTGCGTCAAAACTAACTCTGTTTTGTTTTATAAATTTTTCCAGCTTATCCATAACAAGCAGTTGTTAAAATTTCTTTTACTCTTCTTTTTGCCCGCATATATTGCGATTTTGAATTGCTTTCGCTGGTTTTCAAAATCTGTGCAATTTCTTTATGATCATAGCCCTCGAGCAGGTAGAGCGAAAATATAATTCTGTTGCCCTGTGGCAGCTGCTCCATAGCGTTTCTCACCGCATCAATACTCAGGCCTGTGACTTCATCATCTCTATCTTCATCCGCATCAAAAGCAATCATGTCATCAAAAAAATCCAACTGAACTTTCTTTTTTCTTATTTGGTTGATGCACCTGTTTACTACTATTCTTTTCAGCCAGGCACCAAATGCCGATTCGTACTTGTAAGAAGATATCTTTCGAAAAGCTTCGGCAAATGCATCCTGAAGCATATCCTCTGCTTCCTCAACCGATCCCATAATTCTGTAACTGATATTATACATAGCCTTCGCATATTTGCGATACAAATCGTACTGGGCGCGTACATCGCCCTGTTTACTTCTTTCTACAATTTCCCTGTTTACTTCAGGATACACTTCTCTTTCTTAATTATGTTATTAAAGACAAGATAATATCTCGATAGTTACAATTTCCAGCTTTTTTTTCGATATTTTTTTTCCACAATTCAAATAATCATAACACCGATGTCCGGTAAAATTATAATATCGTCCTGTACATATGGGACGGTATTATCCCAGCGATTAAGTTTTTTTATGTAAGTTAAATTAATCACAATATAACTTCAAAAAAAACTGTATCATTTGCCCTATTAGCACTGATAACTCCATAGAACCCAATCGATCAGACGATCGAAACAGTCATATATTTCCGGCATAAAAAAAAGCCACCTGAATTCAGATGGCTTTATCAAATATTTTTAAAGAAATTGGCTACTTAATACCAAGTTTCGTTTTCACTTTTGCCGTCACATTATCAGCACCTGATCCAATATGAAGCAAAACACCGGTGGCAGAATCAATGATATAAGTGTAACCATTTTCGGTTCCAACATCTTCAATTGCTTTTTTTACCTTGTCAATCAGAGGTGTAAGTAATTCATTTCTATGTTCGCTATAATCCAGATCAGCATTTTGTTGAAAATCCTGAATTCTGGTTTGCAAATCCGTGAGTTCCTTTTCTTTCGACTGACGAATTAAATTTGACATGGTAGCCAGGTTGTTTTGGTAGTCAGTAAGTTTAGTCTGATACTCAGTGGCCATGGCGCGTAGTTCGTTTTCGAGCTGCTGTTCGAACTGTCTTAGCTTGTTCTCGATGGTGTCGCGCTCCGGCATCATTCCCATAAGCTCGTTTGAATCAACATATCCGATTTTAAGTGTCTGTGCCTGGCCAAAGCCTGCTAATCCAACCAAAACAACAACTAATAATACTTTTGTTAAAATTTTCATTTTCTGATTTCTGGAGATTAATAACTAATTTTTGAGACGCAAATGTAGAAAATTATTTCGATAACAGCCTTAAAAAAGCAGCACTGCTATCAGTGCTTAACATGCTTTAACGCTTTATTTTCTGTCTTCACGCCTTACCGTTTGCATCACATTGCCAATTTCATCAAGCACATCGTCCGAAATATCAAATTTATCACTTGCATACAACATGGTAGCACCTGCTGCTTTGTCGAAAACAAAAGCGTAATTGCGTGTTTCGGCAATGTCCTGTATGGCATTAAAAACTTTTTCCTGTATTGGCTGCACCAATTCGTTTCGTTTCTTAAACAATTCACCCTCCGGACCAAAATATTTCATCTGAAGGTCTTTCACCGCCTGCTCTTTTTTGATGATCTCGTCTTCACGTTTACGTTTCATGTCTTCGGGCAAAAGCACTGATTCGGTTTGATAATCCCGATACATTTTTTCAACGATTTCGTACTGTCCTTTTATCTCTTTCTCCCAGCGCTCCGAAAGCACATCCAGTTCGGCCTGTGCATCTGAATACTCCGGAATATTATTCAAAATATACTCTGTATCAACATATCCAAAGCGCTGATTTTGTGCTTGAACCGACATCAAACCGGCAAACATTAAAACGATTAGTGTTACGATTGCTTTATTTTTCATAGCCTTTAATTTTAGATTATATGTTTCAAACCAAAAAGCCTGCCAAAGTTTTAATCAAGGGATTGGTTTATGGAGAAATGGAACTGACTTCCGTTAGCATTGGGGATTCCCGGAATATCATCAAAGCCATAACCCCAGTCGAGCCCTAAGATACCAAACATGGGCAAAAACACCCTGATACCAGCACCGGCCGACCGTTTCACATCAAAAGGATTAAAGTTGTCGAATCCGAGCCACGAATTACCAGCTTCAAGAAAAGTGAGCGCATAAATGGTAGCACTCGGATTAAGCGAGAGTGGATAGCGCAGCTCAAGGGTGTATTTACTATAGATGTTTCCGCCTATGTTGCGGTCTTTATAATAAAAAGGTGTAATGGTTTCGTTGCCATATCCACGCATCGCAATGATTTCGCGCCCATCGAGGTTGTTATATCCCGAAAGACCATCACCTCCGAGATAAAAGCGCTGGAAAGGAGTTACGCCAATATCCTTGTTATAATAACCCAGGAAACCAAACTTCAAACGTGTTGCAAGCACCAGCTTGGGCAGGGTTTCGACATAAAGAGAGGTATTAAGCTTCCATTTATGATACTCCACCCATTTAAATTTCTCGTTCTCATCTAAGCTGCTGTAATCCTTTCCACTGAATGCCGAATAGGGCGGCGTTAATTCAAGCGACAAACTCACATCGGAGCCAGATCGCGGGAAAATCGGCTGACTGATTGAATTACGTCCAAATACAACATTATAACTGAACACATTAAAAAATCCTGTTCCGGTTCCAACGCTAAAAATCTGTGAATAATTTTTCAGGTCATAACGCATCAGGTTAGCTGCCTGATAGAGGGTGAAAAAGTCGTCAGGCCACCGAAGTCGTTTACCAATCCCAAGCGTAAAACCATCAATTTTAAAAGTAGCCCGGTTGGTATCTGATTTGGGCAAACCATTAGAATATAAGGAGTGATAATAGGAAACCGTTAGCGAAGTAGGTTTACGGCCACCAAGCCAGGGTTCGGTAAATGAAAGGCTATAACTCAAATAGCCTTTTCCGTATGTTTGAAGTCGTATCGAAAGCTTTTGCCCATCGCCCGATGGGATTGGCCTCCAGGCATCTTTTTTAAATACATTCCTGAGGGAAAAATTGTTGAATGACAGACCCAGGGTTCCAATTATTCGTCCATAGCCCCAGCCCCCGCTCAACTCTATCTGATCGGCCGAGGTTTCCTCCACTGTATAGGAAATATCTACAGTGCCATCCGCCTGATTTGGTTGTACATCTGGCACAATCGTTTCGGGATTAAAATACCGAAGCTGTGCCAGCTCACGTGTTGTACGAATAATGTCGGCCCTGCTGAATAACTGACCCGGCAGGGTACGCAATTCGCGAATCACAACATGATCATTTGTTTTTGTGTTACCCTTGATAGTAACTTTGCTGATACGTGCCTGTTTGCCTTCGCGGATGCGAATCTCAAGGTCAATTGAATCATTTTCAACCAACACTTCAACCGGCTCGGCCATAAAAAACAAATATCCATCGTCCATATACAACGAACTCACGTCCAATCCATTAGGATTATAAGAAAGGTTCGTTGAAAGTAATTCTTTATTATAAACATCTCCAGGTTCGACACCGAGTACTGTGCTTAAAAATTCGCTATCGTATTTTGTATTTCCAACCCAATCAATACTTCTGAAATAATACCGTTCTCCTTCGTTGATCTTCAATTTTAATCCCAGGCTGTTATCTGCCAGCCTGTAAACTGAATCACTAATAATACTTGCATCACGATAGCCTTTTGCATTATACTTCTCAATGATGGCCTGTTTATCATTCTTGAAATTTTCCTGAATAAACTTGGAGGATTTAAAAATGCGGGGACGAAAATTTTCAGTAAAATAATTCTTAATTTGTCCAATCGCACTTAAAGGCCTCAGGTTCAACAACTCCCAAGAAGTATTTACAACCATAGGGCCCAGTGGATTTAAGGGATCAAGAACTCCTTTCATCTTTGTTTCCTTCATTGCTGCCAACACCTGATCATCGGAGAGATCGCTATTTCCTTCAACGAGAATCTCTCCAATTTTGACCTTGTTATTCTTATCAACCTTGATCAGCATGTCCACATAATTCTCCCGTGTTTCATCAGGGATTTGTTCGATGTGAACTTCAGTATCCAAAAAACCTTTCTCGGCAAAATGATCTTTAATAATATCTCTGGTTCTAACAATCAGGTGATCAGTAGCAACATCGCCCCTGGTGAGGTTAATCTTAGAGCGGATATCATCGGCCTCGCCCTTGCGCAGGCCTTCGAAAGAAAAACGTGAAACCCGGGGTCGTTCCTTTAGATGTATTTCAAGAAAGATTCTATTTCCGACCACTTCAGAAGCATAAATTGCCACATCTTCAAATAAACCCTGATCCCAGAGTTTACGAATGGCATCGGTTATCGGATCGCCGGGAATTTTAATATTCTGTCCGACAGACAATCCCGAAAGCATGATTAAAACATTCTGATCGAGGTATTTAACCCCTTCAACCTTGATGCCTCCAATCTCGTAATCTTTGGGTTTACTATAATCAAAAGCAGAAAGGTCGGAGCCGATCTGAATCTGAGCCTGACTCGAAACAGAACTGAAAAGACCAAAAGCTAACAATAAATATACCAACAGTTTATGTGCCGACAATGGCAATACTTTTATCCTCATTCCTTATTATTCTGCTTTGTAATTTGTTCACTTGTTTTCCCGAACCTTCGCTCGCGACATTGAAAGTCGATGATGGCTTCGTAAAGGTCGGCTTTTCGAAATTCCGGCCAGAATTTCTTACTAAAATACAATTCTGCGTAGGCAATCTGCCAAAGCATAAAATTGCTTAAACGGGTCTCACCACTCGTTCGGATGAGTAATTCCGGATCGGGCATGCCAAAAGTGGTCAGGAAACGTTCGATACAATGCTGATCAACATCTCCGGCTTTCAGTTCACCTTGCTCCACTTCTGCCGCCAGCTTTCGGGCTGCCTGAATGATCTCCCATCTGCTTGAGTAACTAAGTGCCAGCGTTAGCGTCATCCGATCGTTATGACTGGTTTGATCCATCGCTCGCAATAAATGCTCTTTGTTGAGCTTAGGCAGGCTATCCAAATCGCCAATGGCATTGAGACGAATATTGTTTTTGTTCAATGTAACCACTTCATCTTTAATGGTTTGCAAAAGCAACCGCATGAGTGCGTTTACTTCCATTCGGGGACGTGTCCAGTTTTCGGTTGAAAAAGCATAAAGTGTGAGGTAAGAAACTCCAAGTTCGGCAGCAGATTCAGCTGCTTCGCGAACAGCAGTTACACCGCTTTGATGGCCAAAAATTCGTGGTTTACCCTTGCTCTTTGCCCAACGCCCATTACCATCCATAATGATGGCAATATGTTTTGGAAGTCGTTCGAGGTCAATCTTCTCTTTCAAGCTCGTATGTAAGTGCTCTGACATGCAGTATTATCAGTGGTTAGTTTGATTAAAATTATCACAACGTTGTTTTCCTCTCAGATCAAATTTGTAAGTAAGTGTGATTCCCGCATAGCTATACCAATCTCTGGTGCTTTCGTCGCCACGTTTCATGCCGGCATCAAAATTTCCACCAGGATCGGCATATTCTTGCTTTGCCACAGGCAAGGAAGCATAGGTTGTGCTTACATCATCCAGATAATCAGTAAAGGTCTTGTGTATGCGCCATTCAACAGCCAATCCAACACGTTTTCCCAAACTGTACTTTACACCGATTCCAAAAGGAATAGAAAATGAAAATTTATTATAAGGTGCTGGCCCCAGTCGGTTACCGTTTGAGTCTGTATCCTGCTGGCCTTCAGTTCCAATGGATTGCAGATCAGTGCCATCAGGATGCTTCGGATTGAACGAAAACACAGATACGCCCCCAAAAATATAAGGCGTAACGTAATCTCTTTTACTTCCGGTAAAATAATCGAAGAAGTTAAACTCAGCGATCAGACTAAAGTCATTCACCCGGGTTTCAAATGCCAATTGGCGACTTTCGTTGAATTTCACAATCGTATCATTCCCAATAAGCTTACCCATGGTGATGCTTGCTCTGAAAGTCCAGCGGGTATTGGGATTATAGCGGGCTATCAAACCGAAAGCCGGCTCTGGTTGACTAAAGTGTTTTGCCGGATTGATATCTCCGATGTAATAATTTACGCCTCCAAACAATCCAACCTCCATATCCTGTGCCTGTTGCACATTAGGCAGAAGTAAAAATCCAAGCAGAATTAAACTAAAAAAAGCTTTTTGGTTATTCTTCATATCGTTCCATTCCATCCTGAGGCTGAACAATAAAACAAAAATTACTGATTAACAATTTATTGTCAACTTTGATGGTTTGCAAAATTATCATTTTTTTTCAACTCCCAGCCTCATTAATTTCTGATATCAAGCCCCCACAAAAGCTTATCTCTTATTGTTCCAAAAAAGTCCTTGCCTTCCATAACAACCATATTCAATTCAAACGGTGCTTTTCGAACAATAATATCAACCGATTCATCCATGTCAGCCATTCGCGAGTCCATACTAAGTGTATAAGAAGTGTGGCGGCCTACTACGCGTAACTTAATCAGGCTATCATCGGGTATAACGATAGGACGTACACTTAAATTGTGCGTAGCAATTGGCGTGATAACAAAGCTGGACGACTGTGGTGCTAAAATGGGGCCACCTGCACTTAAGGTGTATGCCGTTGAACCTGTTGGTGTTGCAACAATCAGTCCATCAGCCCAATAGGCGTTTACAAAAAGATCATTCACATATACCTTTACGACTATCAACGATGTTGTTTCCTTACGGAAAACGGTGAGTTCGTTCAATGCATAATTGACCACAGGAAACAAATGGCTGGGTTTTTCGAGTGCGATCAGACTTCTTTTCTCAAGTGAATAATTGTAATTAATAACCTGATTTATAGCCCATTCGATCTCATTTTTTGAAATGCTTGATAAAAACCCCAACCTGCCCATATTGATACCCAAAACCGGAATACCCGATTCTCGTATCAGAGGAAGTGTATCAAGCAAAGTGCCATCGCCACCAATTGAGAATACCATATCTGCCGAAGCAGACAACTCTGGATGGGTGTCAAAAACATCAACTGTAGCACCCTGAAAAACAGATGCTTTTAATAATTCATAAAAGGGTCGATAAACCATTAATTCAACATGATGCTGAAGCAAGCCTTCGACCAATTGTTTTAAAAATGGTGTGCGATCTCCACTAAAACTTTTACCAAAAAGTGCAATTTTCATCGTTTATAAAAATAAGCCCCACAAGCCGCAAGGTTACGAATTTTAATGCATTTAATTGCTGATTTAACATTTTTTACACTATGCTATTCGGGTTTATAACAACAGTGAAGTCTATTACAAATCAACTACAAAGAAGTCCGACTAAATCAAGCTCCCGAAAACAATATTAAATAGGGTCTGCTGAAAAACACCTAACACATTGATATAATTTAAGTTGCCATTTATTGTGTTGTTGTTTCCGCAAGGTTTTTATGAGAAATCACCTAAAATCCATGCAGTACAGTGTAATATTTCAATCAAGCTACTTCGTTAAAGCCTATTCTGAACTTAAAAATGTCAACAACAATGTGTTGGCTAGCCTGTCGCACGCCATCTTCTGTGTTGCCTGCGACTCGAAGTATATCAATACATCTTCGTCTTGTCGCCTCGAATCTGGCATACGACAGACTTTTTCAGCAGACCCTAAATAGGTGCCATAAAATGAATAAAAAACCCAAATTCATTCAAACGATTTCGGGAATATTCGAATCTGAAAACCATATCGTAATAGGTAACCAGATCGAGGCCTATCCCGGTACCAATCAGCAACTTATTATTCAATGAATTTGTTGGATCAGGAATCATGGCTCCCGCATAACCCATATCTAAAAACAAATTCAAATAGGCTGCGTAATGTATCTTACTGAATTTCTCGGTAGGGATAAGTGGCAAATTACGCACTTTAGGCTTTATCACATTGAATTTCAAATTGTTCTTAAAAATCCCAAAATTATCGCCATCAATCACATAAAGCTCATAAGATCGCACAAAGTCATTCTGAAAGCCAAGTGCTTTTCGCAAATAGTAAGGTTGGGTTTTGCCACCCGAAAATTTTGCCGTAACACTTGAAGCCCAGTACCAGCGACCGGCAATGGGAGTGTACCAATCGAAGGTTGATTTGGCGTAATGAAAATCAGGTGAAGTAGTCGAACAACCAAAGCCAAACCTCATAAACTCAAAATCAAAGTAATGACCTTCAATAGGATACGCCTTATTATCCCTGAAATCGTGTTTAAAAATATATTGAAGTGCCAAAAATGAGGATTTATGCCCATCAGCGGCCATAAAATCAGGATTAAGGCTAGTCAGTGTATCGGCAAAAGAATAGCGATCATAACTCAGGTACAGCAAATGTGAGTGCCTATAGCCTATCCGATAACTGAAAAGGGCTTTCAAAAAAAGTCGCTCTTGTGCATATTTACTCTCATTCTTGTAATGAAGCTGTTCGTTATCAATGGTTTTGTAAGCAATTTCGCGACTTCGGGAATACCCGCCTTCAATCCCAATCCCAAAATTCTGTTTGGCTGTGAGGTAAGGAATTTCATAAAGCAATGAATAGTTTTGATTGTATCCGGCACGCAGCAGGAGTTGCAGCTTTTCCATCCTTCCTCTGAAATTGTTATGCGTGATAAATGCCCCGTAGTTAACCCGATTAAAATCCTTGGTTTGCCACCAGACGTTAAAGTTTCTGTCGGCAAGCTCGAAAATTGGCAACGGCCAGATATACCACCGCTCTATCACGCTGATTTTGATATTGATAACAGCCTGATCATGCGTATCAGGAATCAAATCGAGATAAACAAAATTGAAAAGGGAACGATTCAATAAATTCTCTCGGGATAAACTGGCAAGCTCACACAGCTTCGAAAAAGTTAATTGCTGGCCAGTCTGAAACTCCAACTCTCTGAATATGATCTTGTCGCGGGTTACATCATTTCCGCTCAAGCTAATATCTCCAATGCTAATTAATTTATCATCAATAATTTCGCAATTATAAATATCATTTGCAACTCTAATCTGACCTCCGACTGTCGCCACCACCATCAATGCAAGAAACAAGAGGAAAACTCTCATATGTTTAAATAATTCATCAGCGATTCGTAACGATCGCGAAGGTCATCCTGATCAGAGTGCTCGCTATAAAAAGCAATGATCTGATATTGAAATCGGTTAAACGTTTGAAGAATAGGTTCGATATTTATTTTATTCAGCTTAAGCGAAACCTGCAACATTGACGAATCCTCATCCGAACGCGTAAACACACTTAAAATTTTTGCGTCATTATCTTCCACTAGTCGCGCAATCTCCGAAAGCATATAACTAATGGCCGGCATCTCAAGCACGATCACACCGCCGGGTTCGCCTAAAGCATAAGATTGCGCAAAATGCTCCAATAACGACTGCAAAGTAATACATCCCAGATAGTTTTGATGTTCGTCCAACACCGGAATCAGACTAAGCTTATGATCATCCATCACCCTGAGCGCATCAAATATATGCTGATAATCATACACATAAGGCTTATTCAACGATAATTTGTGACTACCTATGGGCTCGTCCAGGTGATTGTAATCATAAATATCAAACTCTGAGAGCAATCCCAGAAAGCGTGATTCATTTACGATAGGCACATGCATTACCCGCAGATCCTCCATCCAGCTGAGTGCAGTACGGGCTGTATCGCTTGTTCGCAAAGGTATAACGCCATCAGTAATCATGTGTTTGGCAATCATTTCAGAATTTATTTTGATTCATTATCCAATAACATATTCAGGTAATTGTTGTATCTGAACTCACAAATTTCACCCGCTTCAAGTGCTTCTTTCACAGCGCAACCAGGCTCGTGGCGGTGCGTACAATTTGCAAAACGACAATGAAGCATCCGCTCCCGCATCTCCGGAAAACGATGTGCAAGTGTCTCTTTTTCAAGATCAAATAAACCAAATTCTTTGATCCCCGGAGTGTCAACAATCCATCCACCAAAACTCAAAGGATGCATTTCGGCAAAGGTAGTGGTATGTTTTCCTTTTGCATGATACTCAGAGATTGCTCCAATTCTGAGGTTCAAACCCTGATCAATGGCATTTATCAAAGCCGATTTCCCTACTCCTGAATGACCCGAAAACAGACTGACCTTATCTTTGAGTGTTTCAGTAAGGCGATCGAGGCCAAAGCCACTAACAGCCGAAACCACAAGGCAGGAATAGCCAATTTTTTCATAGCAATCTATTAGTTTTTGCTGATCGGAAATAGTTTGCTCATCCAACAGATCAAACTTATTGAAGACCAATGTGGCAGGAAGATGATAGGCTTCTGCAGTAACCAAAAACCGGTCCATAAAGCCAGTTGATGTTCTGGGGTTTTGAAGTGTAACAACAAGCAGGGCCTGATCCAGATTGGCAGCGATGATATGTGCTGCCTTCGACAAATTGGTTGCCTTTCGGATGATGAAATTCCTGCGGTCTTCAATCTCTTCAATAATGCCCGTTTCTTTGCCGTTTTCCATACTAATCATCACAACATCACCCACTGCGATCGGATTGGTTGTGCGAATATCCTGCATCCTGTACTTCCCTCTTAACCTGCATAAACGCTGGTGCCCCGCTTCCGTAAAAACGGTGTACCAACTTCCGGTCGAACGAATGACAAGACCTTTTTCCAATGGTTTGATCGTTTAGTATAAGTTACTGCATTGCTGACAAACAGCTGTATTCCAACAATTAATTCGCTGACAAAAATAGCATTATTCTGCTTCTGCTCCGGCATAAGTTCCGGTAGATAAAATTGTGAATCAACCAAAGAAAAATGCTGCTGATAATCCAGAAATTGTATCTTTGATGCATCATTGTAAACGTAAAAAACAACCCAAACGTATGACTATTGCTACAATTTTACCTTATTTGCAAGCACCGGTTCTGGCCATTTTACTGATTTTGTACCTTAACAAAAAGTTTCAAATTAACTCAAATAAACATCTTTACCAGGCTTTTGGACTTGGGTTAATCACTGTTGTGAGTTTGTTTCTTTTTGATCTCATTGCAGAATCATTAGGCTACGATCAGCTTAAAAACCTGAAGCGAAGCGGTTTTTATAGCTTTGTGATTGTTGGGTTTGGATCGCAACTCGGAATTTTTATTGTATTACGCTATTATTTTCTTCCTTTAAAGAGTTTTAACACTCCTCTGGATGGGGTGCTATACACCATGCTAATCTCATTGGGATTTAGCACTTTAGCCGTTCCTCTTTTTGATATGGGATTGTTTGCCAAACAACTTTCGCCTGTGTTTATTTACTCCCTTCCAATGGCTTGTTTGTTTTTTGGCATCATCATGGGATTTTTTATTGGCATGGGAAAATACAGGAAAAACAGGCTGATCGACTCTCTAACCGGACTTGGAGCTGCGAGTTTTTTCATGGGGTTTTACTATTTTGGATTTCTTACCTCCGAAAAAACGATTATGGTTTTATATGGTATCGGTGTTTTCCTAATTGCCTTGCTCTTAATGATTAAATCTACAAACATTAAACCGGAAAAAAATTCACGCCTTTAAAAACCTAGATTGCTTTTTGATACCGTTTTCCGGGCAAAGCTGTTAAGATTCCATCAAATTCCAGGCCCAGCAATACAGCAGCCATTTTTGAAGCAGTAAATCTTGTTTTAATAAGCAGCTGATCCAATTCCTGTGATGTCTCATTTTCGAAGGCATCCAAAACCAATTGCTCCTCTTCATTAAAGGCTCTGAAAAGTTTGGTCTGGACTGCTTTCCCTTTTTGCGGGGCTTCCCAACCCATCATATACCTCAGATTAGCTGCTTGTTCGATCATGGCTGCCCTGTTGGTTCGAATCAAAAAATTACAGCCTTCGCTATAAGTATCGCCCACACGACCGGGAAAAGCAAAAACATCTCTGTTGTATGAACCAGCAATGTCGGCCGTGATCAATGCACCACCTTTTTTGGCGGATTCAACCACAATCAGGGCATCGATCATGCCTGCCACGATGCGATTACGTTTGGGAAAATTTTCTCTGTCGGGATTTGTTTTACTTACAAAATCAGTAATCAAACCGCCATTCTCAAGCATTTTGGTGGCAAGGTTTTTATTTGCTGCCGGATATAAGCGATCCAGCCCGTGAGCCAAAACACCTACCGTTTCTAATCCGGCCTTTAATGCCGAACGATGCGCATAAGTATCAATCCCATAGGCTAAACCACTAATTACCAATACTTTTTCATCTTTAAGTTCTTCTGTGAGTTGTTCACAAAGTTGCCTGCCATACGAGGTGGCATTCCGGGTTCCCACAATCCCAATCACCCGTTCAGCATTCAAATCTGCATTTCCTTTAAAGTAAAGCATCATTGGACTATCAGCACAATGCTTTAATCGTCTGGGATATTGCTTGTCAAGAAAGAATAGCGGAGTGATTGCAATCTTTTGAATAAACTTCAGCTCCTCTTCTGCTCTTCCAAGCACTTGCTGATTAATCAACGCACTGATGGTATGCTTCCCCACGCCAGGAATTTTCTCTAAACTTCGTCTTTTCTCCTTAAAAACAGCCTCAGGACCACCACAATAAGCAATGAGTCTTTTGCCATTTACATCCCCGATACCGGGAATGAGTGTGAGTGCGATTTGATAGATTAATTGGTCTGACATGGTCGCCAAAAATAAACCATTTATACCATTTGCACTATCATCTCAAAAGGAAAAATCATGTACATTTGTACGAAAAGCAGCTTTGCCAGAACAAAAAACAATTCTTTTTTGCCCGCTAAACTGGGGACTTGGCCATGCAAGCCGATCTGTACCATTATTGCGTGTTTTACAGCAGTTGGGCTACAAAATACTAATTGCTGCTGATCAGGCTCCACTGGCATTTTTGAAAAACCAGTTCCCAGCATCAGAATGGATTCGATTCAAAGGTTTTGAACCTGGCTATACCAAAGGCAAAAAGCAGTTTTTCAAGCTTTTACTTCAAATTCCTATCGCGTTCTGGTACTATTATTGCGATAAAATATTCATAGCCAGGCTCGTGAAAAACCGAGAGATTGATCTCATCCTTTCTGACAATCGCTTTGGTGCCTGGCACAAAAAAGTTCCTTCAGTAATTATCACGCATCAGCTAAACCTTAAACTTCCTCCGGGAATCCGATTGCTCAATTCAATAGCCAATATGCTGAATCACAAGCTCATTAAAAACTTTGATCAATGTTGGATTCCGGATCATCCTCCTGTAAAGAATCTATCAGGAGAACTATCGCTGATTCCGGTAAATTTCATTCCTGCCTGTCATCTGGGCATTCTAAGCAGATTCAATCTCAACGAAACAAACAAAGTGGCAAAAGATATTGATTTACTGGTAATCTTATCAGGGCCCGAACCACAGCGAAGCTTGCTGGAGCACAAGCTAACCAAACTACTGGCAGATACCGATCGTAGCTGTGTTATCCTCCGCGGATTGCCGCAAAATCATAATAAAGAACAGGTAATCAATAAGATAAGAATGCTAAACCATGCACCTGACGAGGAATTTTTGCAACTGATCAGCCGGTCAAAAAAACTGGTTTGCAGGGGCGGTTATTCAACCATTATGGATCTGCTTAGTTTAAAAGTGAACGCCCTACTTATACCAACACCTGGCCAGTCGGAACAAGAATATCTGGCGAAATATCTTGCCAAAAAAAACTGGTTTCAAGTCGTTAGTCAGGATCAAATCAGTCTTTCGGACCTCTTTGCTGCCACATCACAATCCCAATCAGAGATTCCGGATTATAATCCCGAAAAACTGGAATCCATTTTACGGAATCAGCTTAAACTTCTTGGAATTTCGTAATTTTGCAGAATCATTCTAAATAAGCTGTTCCATGCGAATTCACAAGGACTTAAAAATGGCTGAGGTCATTCACATGAACCATCACCTGCTGCCTGTGCTCAACCGTTTTGATATTTTTTTAGGCTTTGGGGAGCGAACTGTTGAAGCTGTATGCAAGGATCACAAGATAAACCTCGACTTTTTCCTTGAAATCGTAAACACTTTTCACGATCCTTCTTATTTTCCACTCAGGCATTTGCAAACCTTCAAAGCAAGCATGTTGATTGACTATCTGCAAAAAACACATTCTTATTACCTGGATGTCAAAATACCGGAGATAGGCCAATACATTACCGAGATAGTTCAGACTTCTGGTTTTGAGGAAAGCCATCGAAAATTGGTAAAAAACTTTTTTGATCAATACCAGCACGAGCTCACCAATCATATCACCAAAGAAGAACAAGGCGTATATCCTTATGTTTTGCGCCTTGAGAAAGCCCTAGAATCAACACCATCTTCACAGGAAATACTTGAAGATTTAAAAAAATACAGCATCACGGAATATGAGGAAGATCACGATGATGTGGAATCCAAACTTTTCGATCTTAAAAATATCCTCATCAAATACCTGCCTCCGGTAAGCAATTACAAATTGCTCAACCTGATCTTGCACGAAATTTTCGAACTGGAAAGCGACCTCAACAATCACGGGCATATCGAAGACCTGATACTCGTACCGATCGTCGAAAATATGGAAAAAGAACTTCACTCACGATATGCAGATCATGGCACCCGTATCTAACCGCATTTGCATCTTGCTAATCGAACCTTCTTTTCTGATCAGAGAAGGACTAAAAACCCTGTTGAGCAATCAGGGACAGCCTTACAGAATTGAAGAATTTGATGCGCCGGTGGATGATTTGGAAAAACTGGTTAACCGGATTAATCCCGACCTGGTATTATTAAATCCTAAGTTGGTGATTCGATTGATTAGTCTGCCCCGCTTCAATGAAAACATTTTTGAGCCCTTCTACATCGGACTGATCGAGTCTGATACACCTGCACACATTCAAAGCAAATTTGATCAGACACTTAATCTCGATGCCGAAAAACCCGAGCTGAATAAAATTATGGAGAAATCGCTCAAACAATTGCGAAACGGCTATTCCGATACCGAAAATACAAGTCTTAGCGAACGCGAAATCAGTATCTTAAAACTTGTAGCCCTCGGAAATACAAACAACGAAATTGCTGACAAACTTTTTATAAGTGCACATACCGTAATGACCCACCGAAAAAATATCACCCGAAAACTTGGTATCAAAACTGTTTCGGGTTTAACTGTCTATGCTATTCTTAATCAGCTTATTAAACTTGAAGAAGTGCAAGGAGTTTGACATTCAAAACAAACCTTTTGGATTCTGAATTGTTATTTTAGTGTAAATTTGCAGCCGCTTGTGATTCATTTAGTTTTCATTAAAGTATTCAATGAAAGGTAAATGCAGTTTGGATAAATCTGAATAATTATTAACACGATAAGTAGTAAAAATCAATATGAAAGCAGTAGGAATATTTTATGGTTCCACATCCGGAACAACACGCGAAATAGCAGAAAAAATAAAAAAAGCTTTGGGCAAAGAAGCTCATTTGCACAACATTCACGAGTCGGACGTAAAGACAATTGCCCAATACGAGAACCTCGTTTTTGGCACCTCTGCCTGGGGTATTGGCGATATGCAGGACGATTGGGAACACTTTATCGACAACCTGAATGAAATAGATTTTAAAGGCAAAAAAGTAGCACTTTTCGGATTGGGCGATCAGGAAGAATATCCCGAGAGTTTTGTTGACGGATTAGGAACCATGTACTGCCGTTTGCCCGACAAATCAGTTGTTGTTGGTGAATGGCCCAAAGACGGCTACAACTTTTATTTTTCGCTGGCCGAGAAAGATGGTAAATTCGTTGGTCTTGTCCTCGACGAACACCACCAGGCCGATCTCTCGGACGATCGCATTCAGAAATGGGTGAAAGACCTAAAAAAAGCATTCAATTAATCCCCTAATTCAGGTATTGAAACCATTGTAAAAAAATTGCTTTCTTTGCAGCGAATATGACTAACGTAAAGGTATATCGGGGAGTTAAGTTATTGATAGCATTTTCCATCTTTTGGATGGTTATTGGCGACCTGATTACCTATCACCAGGAGGTGATGTTTGGTGTGAAGCTTTTTGACGAGCAAGACCCATTTACCAAACCCAAATCGCAGGACGACGGCAAAACAATCAGCTTCAAAACGCACAAAGGCTCTGATAAAACAGACAGCTGGCACAGCAATGCAGTGTTGGCAATTTGTGAGACAAAAGAACAAACGATTGCCAGAAAATTTAGCCTGCTTTGTTATTCCAGGCTCACCGTTAAAGCTATTTTGCCTTTCCACCACACCATCTGCGGTCTGCGGGCTCCTCCACTTTCATAACCCCACCTTTTTTTCAATCCCAATTCTCTAATTGGAAAATTATTAGCCTAACCTTAAGCAATAAGGCCAGGAAAGTTATTATTTATCTTATTCAATTTGAACTTATTATGAAAAAATTTATATTTCACATTACAGTATTCTCTCTTCTTTTTTTCAGCCTGACTACAAAGGCAAACCCTGTGACTGATTCTGTTACAATGGGACCAGGCTATGCCAATGATGTATGGTATAGTTTCGAAAATGGCATGGTTGCCTCAGCAGAGCGCAACACCTGGGACATTGGTTTTTATACCAACACCTGGAGTGCCGGTATTATCATCAATGATGGTATGGGTACTGAGTTGGTTACCTATGGCAATGGCGATACTTCCAGCTGGAATGCCATCGACACAACCGGAATGGCCGGCTGGAAAAGACTCTACAATTCAGATACCATCTGGGAAGATGGTGCTTTTAACCGCAATGCACTTGGCCATCCTGATTATGGATGGGGCGTTTATAATATGGTTTCGCACGATGTGGTTGGCGATTCCATCTACATCATCAAACTGGCTAACGGAGCTTATAGAAAACTCTGGATCGAACGCAAAAACAGTGCAAATAACACCTATTATTTCACCTTCGCTAATCTTGACGGAACAAATCAAATTACTGAAACACTTGATGTTACACCTTACGAAGAAAAATTATTCGTATATTACAATCTTTCCATTGCTTCGGTGATTGATCGCGAACCAGCCAAAGACAGCTGGGACATCATGTTTAGTCGTTATATGGGCATTGTTTTTGACAATGATGGAAATCCGGCCAATTATGTCGTGGTTGGTGTTTTGAACAATGTAGAAACCGGTGCAAATAAAAATCATCCTGTTTCACCTGATTTTACTGATTGGTATGCCAAGCCGATGGAGTTTTACAAAACTGTGATCGGCAGCGACTGGAAATACTTCGACATGAACACTTTCAGCTATTCTGTAACAGATTCACTGGTATATTTTGTGCAAAGTCTTTCGGGAGATATTTACAAATTTGTCCCAATTTCTTTCAGTGGTCAAAGCGAAGGCAAAACGGTATTCAGCCATGAGCTGATCTCGATGGTAAATATTTCTGAAAACAATGCTCAAGCAGGTCTTCGTATTTTTCCCAACCCGGCTTCTGATCAGGTAAATATTGACCTAAGCGGATTAACAACTGAAAAAGTGAAGCTTGAAATTTACGATTTGTCCGGACGTTTGCTGCTTCAGCAAGAACAAATGAATTCTGCTAACACTTTGAAGTTATCGGTGCAGGAATTCAAAAAAGGCCTTTATCTTCTACAATTAAGAACTGCTGAAAAAGTCTATTCACAGCAATTAATAGTAAAATAACCTATGATTAGAAGAGTAAATCTCCTCCTAATCATATTGTTTGCTGGTTTTGTCGTAATCGGACAAAACCAGCAAACTGGTGTTCTGCTTAAAGATCAAAGGAATAGCGAAGCCATTGCCTTTGCGCATGTGCTGTTTAAATCATTAAGCACAGGCAAAACACATACCGGCCTTACAGATATGGAAGGTTATACTGCTAATCCACTAAACACAACCGGGACATTTACAGTTAGTTATGTGGGATTTCATACCTTCACGGATACAATTAGACCTGGAGAGCTAAAAAAAGTGATGTTGCAATCCACTAGCGTCAATATGGATGAAGTGGTGGTTACAGGGCAATATACCCCGCAAGCCGTTGATAAATCCATTTTCAGGGTAAAGGTGATCGGAGCACGTGAAATTGAACAAAAAGCATCCAGTAATCTGAAAGAACTAATGGCAACTGAACTTAATATTCGTTCATCGAATGATGGCGTATTGGGTTCGAATATCACCTTGCAGGGCTTAGGAGGCGAGCACGTAAAATTTCTGATCGATGGCGTGCCCGTGATAGGCAGGATGAATGGAAACATAGATTTAAGCCAGCTAAACCTATATAACGTTAGCCACATAGAAATTATCGAAGGCCCGATGTCAGTAATTTATGGCAGCAATGCCCTTGCCGGTGTAATCAATATTATCACCAAGGAGAATAAATATACCAGTCTGGAAACCAATGCCGAAGCCTATACAGAATCGGTTGGTGTTTACAATTTTAATGCTGACATCGCACTGAAAAAAAACCGCTGGAGCGGATCACTGGCCGGAGCGCGAAATTTTTTTGGCGGTTACAGTGTGGTAGATACCAGTCGGGCCAAGCAATGGAAACCAAAAAGACAATACAATGCAGATGCCAGCCTGGGCTACAATCACAAAAGCTTGCATGCCCGGTTGACTACCTCCTATTTTAACGAGTATATACTACATAAAGGTAATCTGTTGCCTTCGTATTACGAAACAGCATTTGATAATCACTTCACCACCAATCGTTTCACTACTACGGCAGACATCAAAACCAAACTTTTCGAAAACCGACACCTAAACGTTCTTGCATCTTATGGTTATTACAACCGTATAAAAAATAATTACCTTAAAGACCTTACAACACTTGAAGAAAATCTTACGCTGGATCCGGATAATCAGGACACATCCAGCTTTGAACAGTATCTGCTGAGGGCTGAGTTTAGCAAAAGCAACGACAATTCGCCTTTCAACTATCAACTGGGTATTGATTTGAATTATGAGACCGGAACAGGAAAACGAGTCTTAAATAAAGAACAGGCCCTGGGTGATTATGCAGCATTTTTAAATGTTAAAATCAAACCCACATTGCGTCTGATGCTTCAGCCCGGGCTGCGTTATGCTTACAACACCAAATACTACGCACCCCTGGTATATTCACTCAACGCCAAATACGACCTTACTGAAGAATTCAGTTTGAGAGCTTCGTTGGCAAAAGGTTTCAGAGCACCATCGCTCAAAGAGCTCTATTTGGAATTTGTTGATGTGAATCACAATATCAGAGGCAATGAAAATCTTGAGGCAGAAGACTCCAAAAACTTTAACCTTTCGTTGAAATACCACCACGAAAAACCAACATACGATTATGGTGCCGAGCTAAGTCTCTTTTACAACAATATATACAATAGCATATTACTGGCCTCTTTGGATCCCGCCTCCTCATTATACACCTATGTAAACTTGAGTCAATTCATAACGCAAGGTTATCAACTCAATTTCAATAACCGTATCTATCCCTGGCTGGAAATAAAACTTGGATTGAGTCAAACCGGCAGAAACCAGATTTATGATAAATCCGCTGATAATGAAATGGTTTATTCGACCGATGTGATGACTCAGGTCAGCTATCTCTGGCGGCAAACCCAAATGCGTTTCAATGTATTTTACAAATACAATGGTGAGTATCCTGAAATATTACTTAGATCTGATAATCAAGCATATAAAATTATTACTTCCGCTTATCATACCATGGATCTGTCGGTTAGTCGTCAATTCTGGAAAAACCAGCTCACCTTACAGACCGGTGTGAAAAACCTTTTCGATGTTAATAATATTGATGTAAGAGGCAATATTTCAGGCGGCGGGGAAATTCATTCCAGCGGTGGCGGATCGAGCATTGCCGGTTGGGGACGAACATTCTTTGTTCGGCTTAATATTTCATTCAAAAAATTTGACTGATGCAAAAAATTTCATTCCTGATCTTTGTTTTGCCGCTGTTGCTCACCTCCTGCTTTAAGGAAGATGAGCGCGTAACACCTTATGACAGAGGGGATAAAATCACCGCAGTGATTCCAATGACTGAAATCGAAAACGGAAATGATATCAGGCTTTATAAAAATCAGGTTTACTACAAACTGAGCGATTCGGCCATTGTAAGCAGCAACGACAAAACATCCTGGGACCTCGCTTTTGATGCCACAGATAACGGATACAAAATCTGGTTGAATACGGCTAATTTTATGCTGGCAGGCCAAACAGAAACAACAAATCTTTCAGAAGTAAATTCAGCGGCCGGATTAACGATGCAGTTTGATCCTTCGAGCGGTAATCCGGATTCTACTGTATTGAGAAACTGGATACTGATCAGTGAAAATGACACAAATTATTCCGAAAAAGTTTATGTAATCGACAGAGGTTATGATGAAGCCGGTACTTTGCTGGGCTACAGAAAAATAAAGTTCGACAGCCTGACAAATAACCGTTATTATTTCACTCACTCCAACCTGGACAATACAGGACTTACACAAACATTTGTTGAAAAGGTAACAGGCTACAACAAAGTGTATTACTCTTTCCAAAGCGGACAGCAGCTGCAGCCAGAACCAGCGCAAACGGCTTATGATCTGCTCTTTACGCAATACACCACCTTGTTATTCACCAATGAGGGTGAGCCTTATCCCTATCTTGTTACCGGCGTATTGCTCAACCCTTTAGCTACAGAAGTGGCTTTCGACAGCACCTTACTTTTTGATGAGCTCGATTTGGTTTCTGCCTCTAATTTGCTTTATACCACACAGGCAGATCGCATAGGCTACAACTGGAAAGATGTGCAAGGTGACGTAGAAAATGGTGTGGTAAGTTATGTTGTCAATCCAAACTGGACTTACATCATCCGCACACAAAATGACGGATTATTTAAATTGCGGTTTGTATCTTTTTACAACCATCAGGGTGTGAAAGGCTTCCCGACAATTGAATATCAACGGCTTTGATTTTGTAAAAACATTATTTTCTGTTTTGAACAAACAAGACTGGCTTTTGAAATTATTGATCTGAAAAAAAAAGCTAAGGATACAAAACTGGAAATTTCCTTTACTTTTGTCCTAAAATAACAGCTCATGTTAAATTTCATTGTTTGGAATGTCTCGCCCGAGATATTCAGTTTTCCGGATTGGCTGCCCTTATTGGGTGGCAGAGGCGTAAGATGGTATGGTGCTCTTTTTGCGGCTTCCTTTGTGGTAGGTTATTACATCATGCAAAAGATTTTCGAACGCGAAAAGATTGGCATCAAGGTGCTTGATCAGCTTTCGACTTATATGATCGTTGCCACGGTAGTGGGTGCACGTCTGGGCCATTGTTTGTTTTACGAACCGGCTTATTATCTGGCTAATCCAATCGAAATTCTAAAAGTGTGGGAAGGCGGCCTGGCCAGTCATGGTGCAGCTATCGGGATCATTATTGCTTTGTATTTCTTCAGTAGAAAGCAGCAAAAAACAATCATCTGGACACTGGATCGGGTGGTAATCGTAGTAGCACTGGCAGGTTTTTTTATCCGGACAGGCAATCTGATGAACTCCGAAATTTTTGGACATATCACTACACTTCCATGGGGTTTTGAGTTTGTAAGAGCTTCTGATCCTGTTTTGAGAACCGATCCGCGACATCCCACACAGCTTTATGAAGGAATATTTTATCTGGCCACATTTTTCTTTTTATACCGGAGCTATTTCAAAAAAAATATGGGTCAGAAACAACCCGGCTATATCTTTGGTATTTTCCTGATCGCCATTTTTGGATCCCGGCTGTTTATCGAATTCCTGAAAGAACCTCAGGTGGGCTTTGAAGCCGATATGACACTCAATATGGGTCAATGGCTAAGTATTCCTTTTATCATTGGAGGAATTGTAATTTGGTACAAGGGCTGGAAAAAACATGCGGTTTAATTATCTCAATGACTTTAAAATAACATTTAAAGTGTAATTAACTCATTACCTTAACCTTATATTAAATAAGAATGATTTCTTTAGATAAAGATCTCCAGTTAAGTAAGAAAAACTTTGCTGATTTTTTACAAATTACATTAAGAGTTCTTGACTACTTACCTAATGTAATTAGTAGTTCTGAAGAGAAAAATGGCTATAATATATACTCAAGTCATATTGCAGGTAATATAAAATACATTCGACCCATAAAAAAAGAACTATTTATCAGTGATTCCAAAAATTTTAAGGTGCACTTTGATGAGTTAGAAAGGATCTTTAATAGAATTAAATCCAAATCTATCGTTCCGAACAAGGATAAAGTTAGGCTCAACATAAATAGCCGGTGGGGAAAAAGAAATCCATCTATCTTAGCGGCATGGAAACACAAGATATAATTCGCTATTTGCTACCTGCCGAGATGCTGGATTATTTTGAGCTGGTAGCCATAAAA
>Ga0334893_1000242_pt1 | contig 86844 bp, 74 predicted proteins | sample GraSluR3_MG_5_FD_207218 | JGI IMG/M metagenome (GOLD analysis project Ga0334893, IMG submission 207218) | Sludge microbial communities from methane-producing bioreactor in Wageningen University, Netherlands - Granular Sludge_09_05-R3 | ecosystem: Engineered > Bioreactor > Anaerobic >...
GCGTGGTTATTTTGCGCCTGGGCAAAAGCAAAAAATTCGTTTTGGAGTTCTTTATCGTTTTTGATTTTTGCATCAAAAAATTCTAATTTGATGTTGTCAGGAATTTTTTCGTAGGATTTTTCAAATGCCATAAGGTATTTATATTGTTGGTTTTTGCTAAAAACGGCTTTTAAATATTTGAAATATCAAAAGTAAATTTATTCATTGAATCAAAAAATATTTTAATTCCAATTTATCACGTAATAGAAAATAAGCGGATTCATCGATTTCACCAGAGTAGAAAATTTTATGATGCCTGTTTATTTTTGAAATCCGGGTTTATTTGCCTATTAATACGAAAAACGCCGTGGGTTGGAGCTTCAAACTCCGGTATATGATTTCAATTCCACTTATGAACATTTCAATTCCACTTTGGTACGATAAAAACTTCGTTCCACTGACCAGTTCAGCCTTTCAAACTCATTTCAATTCCACTTTGGTACGATAAAAACATGGTTTCGTCCAGATCGTCGCCGGCAATGTTGAATTTCAATTCCACTTTGGTACGATAAAAACTTCCGGTGTCATAATGTTTGAAACCTGTCTGCCGGATTTCAATTCCACTTTGGTACGATAAAAACCACCTTTCAAAACAGAAATGGATGCGTTTGGCGTATTTCAATTCCACTTTGGTACGATAAAAACTATTATTATCGGTTTCTCGTTGTCATCTTTCACCCATTTCAATTCCACTTTGGTACGATAAAAACCCGTGCAATGTTCAGAACATAAAGCTCTTTTCCTTATTTCAATTCCACTTTGGTACGATAAAAACTGGGTGAGGGTTTCTTCGTTCTGGTCGTAATATAATTTCAATTCCACTTTGGTACGATAAAAACGTCGCTGTCGTCAGCTACTACATCGGAAATCTCTGATTTCAATTCCACTTTGGTACGATAAAAACGGCCGGGGCGTGCGGTGCTGGCGGTGGTTTTTATTATTTCAATTCCACTTTGGTACGATAAAAACAATGGATATATACCGACCAGCAACTTAAAACATTTGATTTCAATTCCACTTTGGTACGATAAAAACGCAGACCCTGGGAGCGCTGATTGGCGGTTTCGGCCATTTCAATTCCACTTTGGTACGATAAAAACTGCTGTTGTTATACAACCTGCCTTATCAGATATTTATTTCAATTCCACTTTGGTACGATAAAAACAAGGTGCCGCTGGCTGGTAGTTCCCCCTCATTTGCCATTTCAATTCCACTTTGGTACGATAAAAACGATTACCGCCATTTTTTTCCCATAGCGGAGGCGTATTTCAATTCCACTTTGGTACGATAAAAACCTAAACGATTGACAGCGCAAAGCACTGTACTTTTATTTCAATTCCACTTTGGTACGATAAAAACGTGTGGATTAGGCGAATTAAAGGAAAGAGACATACATTTCAATTCCACTTTGGTACGATAAAAACAGTTTATGCAACTCTTTGTGCAATAACACATAAAAATTTCAATTCCACTTTGGTACGATAAAAACCCGGTAGAAACGAAATCCCAGCCGAGCATATCGCTGATTTCAATTCCACTTTGGTACGATAAAAACGGGCGTAATCAGACACGGCGGCATTCCAGGCGTCACGCATTTCAATTCCACTTTGGTACGATAAAAACATAATGAAACCTAAACAAATAAGCGGCTGTTCCTTCATTTCAATTCCACTTTGGTACGATAAAAACAAAACACCGGGCAGATGTTGATTTGACCTTTGACCATTTCAATTCCACTTTGGTACGATAAAAACGGATTTTTCTACTTCACTTTCCACTGTTGCACCAGATTTCAATTCCACTTTGGTACGATAAAAACTTCGCCTCCGTATCCGGTTGAGATAACTGCAAGGTGATTTCAATTCCACTTTGGTACGATAAAAACTACTGGCGTTGATTATTGGGCTGGCGCTTATTTTATTTCAATTCCACTTTGGTACGATAAAAACCTTTAAGCTGTTTTATAACGGTGACAATAAGAAATGTAATTTCAATTCCACTTTGGTACGATAAAAACGATGGAGTGTTTAATTACGCGGTCGTGAAAATCCATTTCAATTCCACTTTGGTACGATAAAAACTCTGGCACAGGCGTAAAATTTCCTAATCCTATTAAATTTCAATTCCACTTTGGTACGATAAAAACCTGGCGGTGCAGGATGTACAGCTCGTGGTTTTCGATTTCAATTCCACTTTGGTACGATAAAAACAAAATAAACCGGAAGGTCGGCAGCAGCATCATTCATTTCAATTCCACTTTGGTACGATAAAAACATGCCGCCGGGCGCGAGTTTAAAACCAGTCACAACCATTTCAATTCCACTTTGGTACGATAAAAACAGCTAAAGGTGCACCTGCGTGCATCCGAAATGGTCATTTCAATTCCACTTTGGTACGATAAAAACCGTAAAAAACATAGTAGGGCGAATCAAGGTAATTGTATTTCAATTCCACTTTGGTACGATAAAAACTTTTGCTTCGGCATACCATTCTTCCTGTAATTCATTATTTCAATTCCACTTTGGTACGATAAAAACGGTAAGGTTATTTGCTTCGTATCAAGCCAGCGACATTTCAATTCCACTTTGGTACGATAAAAACCAAAATCGGCATTGTAGGGAGTCGTTACCTTTACCATTTCAATTCCACTTTGGTACGATAAAAACATTGCTGCCCAGTGGGCGGTCGCCCGGCATTCCGTTATTTCAATTCCACTTTGGTACGATAAAAACAAATGGGATTGTTAAAAGAATGCATCCTTAAATTATTTCAATTCCACTTTGGTACGATAAAAACTTCACACACACAACTCCTGCTGTACCTCATAACTTATTTCAATTCCACTTTGGTACGATAAAAACAACCATGCCCGAAACAGTGTCGGTTGACCTTACATCATTTCAATTCCACTTTGGTACGATAAAAACGAAAGTGAAATTAGATTTTTCATAACAATTTGATTTTATTTCAATTCCACTTTGGTACGATAAAAACAAAGTAGCTGAACGAGTTGGAATAGAATACCGCCATTTCAATTCCACTTTGGTACGATAAAAACATGGCGGCAAACTGGTAACAGCAACCAATTTAACCGATTTCAATTCCACTTTGGTACGATAAAAACGGGTAAGGTTGCCCTTTGGGATCCATTTTCTGCAATTTCAATTCCACTTTGGTACGATAAAAACAACCACACCAGCATTGAGGCGTTCAACAATAAGGTATTTCAATTCCACTTTGGTACGATAAAAACTAATTCTAAATTAAGAAATATCCAATAAATTTTCATTTCAATTCCACTTTGGTACGATAAAAACCTTTGTAGGTCCGCGCCAGTTGGTCATCGAAATAATATTTCAATTCCACTTTGGTACGATAAAAACCAGGCCATAAAAGATTACTCCCAGTTCGATGACAAGCATTTCAATTCCACTTTGGTACGATAAAAACACCATTGGCACCGATTACAAATGCCTGCTGCGCGATTTCAATTCCACTTTGGTACGATAAAAACCAGCCTCTATTCAAAATGCTATTAATTCATTAAGATTTCAATTCCACTTTGGTACGATAAAAACGCCTGGTTACTACCGAAAATAAAATATACGAATACGGGATTTCAATTCCACTTTGGTACGATAAAAACGTGAGGTTTTTCTACAGGTTTCAGCGAGGCTTTCAAATTTCAATTCCACTTTGGTACGATAAAAACTCAACGGCAAAACGCTCATGTTTTTGGCTGTTGAATTTCAATTCCACTTTGGTACGATAAAAACTTCTTAGCAAAAAGTTTTGGGATAACGCCTTTTACATTTCAATTCCACTTTGGTACGATAAAAACCGCACTGACCTTGATTAAATGCTGAAAAATAAAAAGCATTTCAATTCCACTTTGGTACGATAAAAACACCGCCGGCACGATTTTGCCGATGCCGTGCAAACCTAATTTCAATTCCACTTTGGTACGATAAAAACGGTGGCGGGAAGCCACCAGCTCAAAAGAAAAAGCCCATTTCAATTCCACTTTGGTACGATAAAAACAAAGAAGAACTGGAACGCATCCAGTTTGCCGACCGCAATTTCAATTCCACTTTGGTACGATAAAAACTACCGGAGCCGGGCGATGAAAATGTTCAAAGCGACATTTCAATTCCACTTTGGTACGATAAAAACGCATCAACAACTATTACAGAAAGTAACGCTTCTACATTTCAATTCCACTTTGGTACGATAAAAACTATGGGGTCATATCCTGCCGGGTTTCTTCAGGTTATTTCAATTCCACTTTGGTACGATAAAAACGGTTTGCCCCAGATGGGTTTAAACATATAATTCACGAATTTCAATTCCACTTTGGTACGATAAAAACGAAAAAGAACTGAAACTGGGTTACATCAACTACCTTTATTTCAATTCCACTTTGGTACGATAAAAACACCGGTTGTTGGCGACAAAAACGTACAAAGCGACATTTCAATTCCACTTTGGTACGATAAAAACCTTTTTGAGGGCAATAAGCCGTTTCATTTCGCCCATTTCAATTCCACTTTGGTACGATAAAAACCTTCCGTGGCTTAGTCAGGACGGCCAGCCAATTACCATTTCAATTCCACTTTGGTACGATAAAAACAATTTGGACACGGCGAAACAAAAGAAACTTGGCTAATTTCAATTCCACTTTGGTACGATAAAAACCGGAACGGACGGAACAAACGGTACCGACGGAGCCGAATTTCAATTCCACTTTGGTACGATAAAAACTATAGCAACTGAGGCAGAATTAACAGCACTTGCATATTTCAATTCCACTTTGGTACGATAAAAACAAACCCCGACATTGAAACGTTGAAACTTACTCTGATTTCAATTCCACTTTGGTACGATAAAAACAAGTACAGGATTTGCTCCACAAAACAAAACAGAGATTTCAATTCCACTTTGGTACGATAAAAACCGGCAAGCAAGGCCGCGGCATTAAAACCTCTGCCATTTCAATTCCACTTTGGTACGATAAAAACAATATCGCCGGTATCTGTCAGGTCTCCTACATCTTCATTTCAATTCCACTTTGGTACGATAAAAACTGTCTGCCATCGTTGCGGTTAAAAGCTCCTGCTTCATTTCAATTCCACTTTGGTACGATAAAAACGAATACTCAGCAAATTGTCTGTACCATTCTCTCAGATTTCAATTCCACTTTGGTACGATAAAAACATGACTACGATATGCACTGCCTGGGTGAATTCCACAATTTCAATTCCACTTTGGTACGATAAAAACGTTTCAAAATTATCGAAAAGCACAGAAATACGTTCTCATTTCAATTCCACTTTGGTACGATAAAAACGTATTTTCGGGATGCAGCGGACCGGGCAAAATGGATTTCAATTCCACTTTGGTACGATAAAAACCCGTCAGAAAATCAAAAAAAATATTTGGTTTTGAACGGATTACAAATTTAAACAATCGGTTTTAACTGGCAAATAGTTGTCGATATCCAAAAATCTGAAAAAGCCGGGGTTTCGACAACATATAGTATCGTTTTGGTATTCAGTATGTCAAAGAACGTTTATTTGCATTTGCAGATTATTATTTCTGTTATTTTTAAATGCAGTGGCCGGTTCGACAACCTGTTTCTACAAAATGTTATCGAGAGTGCTGCGTTCTTTTCCTACTATTTCCTTGTCGAGCCACTTTTCCTGACGGGTTTTAAAAATAATAAAACTGTCATCTTCCAAATCCATAATTTCTCGGGCCCGTATTTTCAGTTCTTCGAGTTTTACCTCCGAAATTTCGCCCTCGAAAACCGAATTTTGAATCCAGTTGAGGTACTGACGACAAAGCTTTAGCATTTTGCCTACCCGTTTTTGTCCTACGTCGTAAACTGCGATGATGTACATGATAGATTGAAAAAAGATTGATGATAGATTGAATAAAGATTGAATAAAGATTGAAAATAGATTGAAAATGGATTGAATGAGATTGATTTATTTGCTGGTACGTTTTCGCATGGAAGCGAGGATTTTTAATAATTCCAGGCTTTCTGCGTGCATTTCCTGCGCCAGGCGATTTTTTACTATTCCGGCTGAAGTTGCTAAGTCGAGCCACATTTCGGTTTCGTCGGCCTCTTCCACAGAAATGGACAATTTGCTGAAAAATTCCGCTTTTGACCTTCCTCTCAGCGCTGCCCGGTAATTGGAATACATTGACGAACCTGAACGGGTGAGCTGGTTGTTAATAATTTTCCCCCGTTCAGATTTTGGAAACATCTCCGAAAGTTCTAAAATTTTCAGTGTAAAAACCCGCAACCTGTCTCTGATTTGAATTTTGTAATTCAGCCATTCAGTGTTTTCCATTTTATTTTGTGTTAAAGTTCATTTTTCCGTTTTCAAAGATTGATGGGAGATTGAAAATAGATTGATGAAAGATTGATGGGAGATTGAAAATAGATTGATGAAAGATTGATGGGAGATTGAAAATAGATTGATGAAAGATTGATGGGAGATTGATAGAAGATTGATTGAAGATCGATGGAAGATTGATATGTTGTGTAGCATTTTTATTTTTCATTTTTTCAATCCTTTCTATCTTTATTTCAATCTCATTCAATCTTCCTTTTCAATCTCATCCAATCCCTTCAATCTTCCTTTTCAATCTCATTCAATCCCCTCAATCTTCCTTTTCAATCTCATCCAATCCCCTCAATCTTCCTTTTCAATCTCATTCAATCCCTTCAATCTTCCTTTTCAATCTCATTCAATCCCCTCAATCTTCCTTTTCAATCTCATTCAATCCCTTCAATCTTCCTTTTCAATCTCATCCAATCCCTTCAATCTCATTCAATCTTTTCCTACCACCAGATTTTAAACGGCCTGTACTCCTCCATCCCCAGCACATGTTTCACCAGTTTGTAGCATTCCAGTTTTATCAGGTGCTTGTAGCTCACATTCCGGTTCAGGGTGCGGTGTTTGATGGTTTCGCCGAGCCGGTTTTCAAAAGCCTGCACAAATTTCTTTTTCCCGTTGGGTTTCAGAGTGACCGAGTTAAGGCCGGTTTCAAAGTCTGACGGCTGGATTTCCCGTTTGTTTACCACTTTAAAAATTACACGGTCAACCAGAATGGGTTTGAATATTTCGGCCAAATCGAGTGACAGGGAGAAGCGTCGTTCGCCGGGCTGATGAAGGAACGAAATGAGCGGGTTGAGTTGCGTTTGATGAATAGCACGCAGGCACTGACTGTAGCACATCATATTCCCGAAAGAGATGAGCGCATTGATTTCATTCAGTGGCGGACGGTAACTGCGGCCTCCCATATCAAAATCGTTTAATATCAGGTTAAAAGCTTCGTAATAGTTCCGGCGTATATTTCCTTCAATACCCATCAGTTCGTCAATGGCCGTAGTGTGCGGAATTTTTTCGGCCAGTAACTCAATAGTTGCAATAATATCCGCCAAATCTTTGCCCCGGTTATCGTAATAGCGCAGGTTTTTTACCATGTTGAATGCGGCGCCGGTAAGGATTCGCTGTGCCAGGTCGATGCGTTTCTTTTTGTTTTTATGAATATCGGTTTGGGCCAGCAATACCTTTCCCGACAAAAGTGCATCGCGCGGCATAAAAGAGCCGGTGTAGTTTTCGTAGTAGTCGAAAAAATGAATGGGGATTTGCTGCTGCCCCAGGAAATTATACAATGCCGAATTGGCATCGAGGTTCCCGAAACAGTAGAGTTCATCCACATTTTCCACAGGCAGGAAACGCGGTTTTTGTTCGTTCCCTTCTTCGTCGTAAGGGGTGAATTTCAGTGTATTGTCGCGTCGTTGCAGCCGGCCGGGATTAAAGAGATAGTAGGTTTTTTTCATGTTATGGATTGATAAAAGATTGATGGGAGATTGATGAAAGATTGATGGGAGATTGAAAATAGATTGATAGGAGATTGATAAAAGATTGATGGGAGATTGATGTTTTATTTCGCATTTTTATTGTTTTATTTTCCATTTTTTTCAATCCTTTCAATCCTTTCAATCTCATTCAATCTCATTCAATCCCTTCTCCCGCGTAACAAAAATCAAAATAGGAGCAATTTTTACATTTGTTAACAGGCAGTCTTACCGGAACCGCTTCTGCCTCGATTATTTTTTTGATTTCTTTCAACGATTCTTCAATGTATTCTCTGTCGGGTTGGGTAAGCAGCACTTCTTCAGTTTTGCGAAGTTTTGGATATTCCAGCAATCCTGTAGCATGAATCCCATTTTGTTCCATTACATACAAATAGTATTTTACCTGCCAGATGTGGGCTTCTTCCCGTTTGTCCGATTTTTTGATTTCGTGCACCACGTTGTTTTTCGTGTCGAACCAGTCGATTTTTATACCTTCTACCGAAATTTCCTTAAAGCGTTCGCTGCGTTGCGCATAGCTGTTTTCGTGGATGAGTTTACCTGCGTAAACTGCCTCTGAGGTGTGTTCCATATTTACTCCGTTGGCAAAAAGCCATAACTTTCGGTGACAGATGAGGTAGTAGTTGAAATGGGTTCCGGTAATGTTCATGATTGATGTAGATTGTTGAAAGATTGATAAAAAGATAGAAGGACTCCTTCGGAGAATGAGATTGATGGAAGATTGATTTGGTTCTCGGTGCGTTTTGTTTGGGATCCAGGATTTTCAATGCAAATATCCGCAACCATTCAGGGATTTGTATTTTATAGTTTAGCCATTTGTCGTTTTTCATAACTTATTGTATTAAAGATGATTTTCTCCATTCTTCTAACCTTCGCAACTTCTCTGATGAATTTTTAATATACATGGTGTTTTTGATTTAAATTATTTCGGCCGTTTAATCCTGCCAAAGTAAAAAGATCATAAAATAATATCTTGTTTCGCTTTTTCTAAATTAAATCCGGAATTGACGTCGTAGCATTCTTGCCAGAATGATAAATATTCATATCCAAACAGGCTTTTTTCAGCATCGCATTTATCACGTATCTCATTTAATACAGTTGGATAGACTGACAGAGTAAAATATGACATTAAGCCCGTAATTTTCTTCAACTCAATTTGCCTTTTTATAAAATCCACATTCTTATTTTTGATTATCGAAAGATAGGTATCAAAGAGTTTTTCTCCTGAAATTTGCTCTCCCGAATCTGTTAAAATATTGATGTTATACAATTCATCTTTTGAATACCCATCAGGGATATCAATATCAACCGGGATGAATATCGATCGTGAATCGTTATTTTCTATTAATTGAAACTCAGAATGGATGTGCTGAAAATTAAACTTTTCAAAGTTTTCAAGATAACTTTTCAATTTTCCGGCATCTGTCCAATCATCCCTTTTTACATCTTCAAACACTTTTTCATATAACCTATCAAATGTTTTATTTAGAAGTATCTGTTTAAAACCAAAATAGATTTCTTTGTCTTTTTGCTGATGTTTATAACGTTGGTCTTTCCCATAAATAGTTTTTGCGCTGTCGCAGTCAAAAAGAAACACCTTACTGCCTTCCTTCGATGCATTTCTGTTGATTCGGCCTGCCAGTTGCTCATCACTGTCAAGTAATGAACGATCTTTAAATCCCAAATCCATATCGATATCAACTCCCGCTTCTACAACTTGTGTTGAAATAAGAATAACCTTATCATATACTTCTTTTTTTATGTCTTTGATGATTTTTTTTCGTCTGGATTCCAAAATATCGCCGGAAAGTAGAAGTATATTGAAGTCAGTAAAATCATCGGATTCGTTCAATATCCTGAAAAAACGAGAGGCTGTATTCTTGGTGATAAATTCAATAAGTACTCTCGAATGTTTGTATTTTGTATAATATTTATCAGCTTCCTTTTTTAAAAACAGAGATAATTCATTTAAATAATTATCTTTATTATCTCTATCCGGTTTATCTTTATCGAGCCATGAAAAATCAAATTCTATCCGGCCTGAAAAATTCTTGTTGGTAAAAAATTGTTGTTTGTTTGGAGTTAGGTTGAGAAATTTTCCTTTAGTAGTTTTGCTTAGTGCATCAATTTTGGGTAGTGTAGCCGACATGATAATAAAACGCATATTGAATAAACAGGCATAGTTCTCAATAAAGTACAGAATCTTATCCCAGTGTTTGGGATTGTAAGTCTGCAATTCATCAATCACTACAATTGAGTTACATAGCCTGTGAAGCAGATAATTGGATTCTTTGTGGTTCCCTTTCAGGATATCGAAAAACCGGATATGGGATGTTAGGCAAACCGGATAATTTACAAAGAGGTTATCCAGATGTAATTTTTTTTCTTTTCCATATTCGCCATCGGTAATTTCTTCTTTGTTGTGAAATCCGGCTTTCGAATGTAACTGGATCATTTCATTTTTATCCAAACCGATAGTTTCCTGAATTCCTGAGAATGTTTGTGTAATTAAAGTAGTAAACGGAAACACATAAAATATTTTATTCAGGCTTTTATCTGTTTGCAATAATTCAGTAATACAGGCTAATGAAAGGTTTGTTTTTCCGGCTCCTGTTGGTGCTTCAACGTAATACCACGGATTGTTAGGATTATTTCTGATTGTTGATATTACTTCTGCATTTAATTTCTGACGCAGGTAATTCAGGTTCGCTTTACTTTTTTTCTGTAATTCTTCAAACGGCTTATCCTGATATTCCTCGAAATGAAGAAACAAATCTTTGTTAAAGGGTTGGTTTGTTTTGAAGTTCTGCCGGATTATGGTTCGTAAATCTTCATCAATTAATCCGAATTCATCCACTTTTATATCGGCAATGTATTCGTTGGTTGCATAATAATCGGATGCGGTTAAAAGGGAATAGTTGAGTTTGAGCAACGCGAAGAGAGTGAAGTAGATTTCAGGTTTCAATTCAACTTCTTCTTTAATTTCTTTCAAATTTTCGTAGAAGCTCAGGCTGTAATCTTCTTCAATTGATATTTTATAGTTTTTCAGAAAGCGAAAAGATTCTTCCAATATATTCGTTTCAAATTCCTGTCTATAATATAATAATGAAGAATGATGGCAACTGATTGCATTGCTCATTAAGAAGATAAAGAAATATAAAAAGGCTTTATCATCTTCATAAATGAATTTATTTTCAAGGACTTGCTCAAAGTAAAAATTTGAAAAAATAAAGCTTCCCAAAAATGAGTGATTGTGTTTCTGATTTAGCTTTTGTCTTTGAAAAGCCCCATTATTCATTCTGTCAATTTGAAAATTCGGATTAATCTTACCTAAATCGTGAAGAATAATTGCATCAAAGAATATTGATTTGCAATAATGTTTTGTAGTGGAGTTTTTGATTTTTAGAGATTCGGCCAGCTTATTGATAATTTGCTCTACTAATAATTCAATGCCCTGACTAACAACTATCTTTACAAGATATCTTGCAACGAGTTTTGAATGCTGTTTTAATGTTTCGTCTTCTTTCTTTTCGGAAGTGTGAGCCAGGTATTTATTTCCAATAATATCAAACAGTTTTAGGCTACTGTCAATTATCTCTTTAATAGATTTGTATGACATTCATTTCTGTTTTTAGAAGTTGGAATGAATTAGACGGAGAATATTCTTCCATTAATTCACTATTTGTGAAAGCGAAAGGCCTGTAACTATATTGGAATAGCGGAGCACCCATGTATGAATGTGGCAGGTTCTCAAAATACATAAATGGCAAATTGCTAAAGTCTTTCCTTATTCCAGGAATAAATCGGGCTTTTTTCACTCCTTTTAATAATGTCTCTTCTTTTATAAACAACGTATCAATTTTAAAAAAGCCATCCGGTTTAAACTCGGAATATTTTTGTTCTTTGGCATTACTCCACCAAACAGAGCATTCGTTTTTACCGAGGTAAGGAACAAACTCTGCCTGATAAGAAAGAATGTTTTCATATAGTTTCTTTTGTTCTTCAATATCGGCATCCAGCAAAACGAAGCAGCGGTAAGCAGGAGAAATAAGTGTTTGCTCTGCGACCATTAAATTACCCCCGGCTTCTTCACTGGCCATTCCTGTGCCATTATTGTATTTTATGATGGTTTTAGAGAAGTTGCCTTTTTCGTGGTACCTTATACCCGTCTCATCATCTTCGAGCGGCATAATGCTTACTTTAATATCTTTAAAAAGTTCATAATATTCTGGGAATTTACCGTTTTTAGTAAAACCTCTCAGCCCTGCAATGGCTCCCAAAATTCCCAAAAGAGCCGGTTTATGGAGCATGTTAAAAGTCAGGTAAACAGGTTCGTTGGTATCGGGCTTTTTAAGCATTCCGAAATCAGCTTTAATATCGAGTGAGATTAGTTTTGTCATAGCAATGTTTTTAAAAAAGTTGTGAGTTCATTATATGTAACGTCAAAATCGGGTAAATCAGTAGCAGCTATCTGATTCGAAAGACTTTGATACCAGGCTCTTTTGTTTCTTATGGCTTTTTCTTTATTCACAAAGTCATGGATGCCTTCAATTTTCAGACCTTTTAGTTCCAATTTTTTCAGTAGTATTTTTTTTAATCCGGCAAAAGTTGAATCTGCCGATTTGCTCAGGTACCACACATCGTAAACGTCGCGGGGACGATTTCTTTGCTTAAGGGCTCTGATTTTTTCAGAAAGTATTTCTGTAAAATCATAACACACTGCACTGTTTTTAATTAAATTAGCATCAGAATACGGATGAATGATATTTTTTTCTACAGCTTGCAAAAAAAGCTTTTCAGCAAAGCTGATATCAATATTTATGCTTGTTTGCCACCGAGAATGCGGAAGTGGTTGTTGATTGGGATTGTGGTCTGCTCCCCAGAATTTGATTATTGCTTTATATCCCTGCGGAATATTTTCCGATTGTTGTTCATACAAATCAGCAAGATGAAACTGAATCCCTGATTCTTCCGATGCTTTCTTCATTATCTTGTTGATAAACGGTTTGTTGACATCAAAGCCGGCATCAAGTTGTGTAAAGTCGAGGTCTTCCGAAAAGCGGTAATCTTTAATAAAACATTTGTGCAGGCAGGTGCCGCCTTTAAATACAAAGTTATCCCGCACATCAGCAAAAGAAAACATAGCATTCAGGAAATGCCCCAGTACCCAGTCTTTGTCGATGGTCATTTTGGGGACTTGTTTCCTGGATGCTATTTCTACGATTTCTTTTTGCTTAATCATTTCAGTATAAGTGATTTGCTATTTCGAGAATCTCCTCTTCATCCATATTTAATATCAGCCTCCATTTGTTAAGATATTTCCCCTTTGCAGGCAAGCTTACATCAAAAGGGCTATATTTTTCATTACACACATCTGCTGCATATTTTAGAAAATAGTCCATTTTAGGTTTATGCAGCAACTCAGCGAGATAGGCAAGCCGTTTTGTAACCGCAATGTTGTTTACCGCTTTGCAATAAGTTACCATTTTGCGGGCGCTTAACCTGGCTTTATTGAAAGCCTTAATAATTTCGTTGTAGCCGCCGGCGTGTTGCGGCAGGTCGAAACAATCGACGATGGTCTTTTCAACGTCGGTCATGTACCAGGTATGATTACCATATCCCATCATTTTATAGCCAACAAGTTTTTCAGGTTTTACGGTTACAAAGTGAAAGGAAGAACCGATACCGAATACCGAACGGTCGCCCCTGCGCCTGCTGTTTTGCACAAAGATTTTATTTGGGAACTGCTCGGTTAACCCATGTGCGTTCAAAGCTGACCAATATGCTATGCCGCCGTCAGGCGACATAAAGCAGGCAATCACATTTTCATCGGTAAAATGCCGGCGCCGGTATTTGCCTTTTTCTATATTAACAACATGCATTTTCTGAACAAGCCACCTAAAACCTCTCTCAAAATCATCCGTGTTTATATTCATTTGGTTCATGATATCTCTCTTGAAGAATATATCAACATTTTCTTCTTCTAGATGATTCAATATTTTACTATGTATATTTTCCATGACCTTTTATGTATTTATCCCAAAGCGAAAATGTAAAGATGGCGCATAAAAAGTCATAAATATACTAAATATATATTGCTCAAAGGTTTTTGATTGTTGTGTTTTCCGGCTCATTTTCAATTGTCATTGAACTTTCATTAAATGCAATTTCGATTGTTTCAATCTCAGCCTTTACTTCAGTAATCTTCGCTTTGAGTTTCTCACAATCGAGCACGACTTTTCCATCACGTTTTTCAGGTTTCATTTCAACCAACTGGGTCAGGTTCGGAAGAACCAGTTTTGAGTTTTCTTTTAAAGTAATCCAAATCAGGGCTTCGTTTTCAGAACCGGCTTTCGAGCTTGAATCGTACCAGGTTACTCCACGGCTCATGGCTTCTTTTAGTTTTTCGATATCTTCTCGTGTCAATGTGTTTACCCCTTCTCCGGCAAGCTTTACAACCTCCTCCAGGTTTTTAGGATTTACAGAAAAATGATGCAGGTAATGTCCTTCCTGTAGTTTTGACTGGCGGCCAAGGGTTGTTGCCTGTTTTTCTTCACTTTTTTCATCAGGATTTCTGAATGGTGACATTATCTGCTCAGTGAAAATATTGTTCTCGCTCCAAATATTCACTCCATGGTTTATTTGTACCGGCCCGTGAATAGAAATTGCAATATTGCCGCTTTTCCCTTTTTTTGCGAAAGTTGCACCAAACAGACGAATATCCAGACAACTCAGAATGTCTTTTGCAACTATCTTTTTATCTTTTGTATCCTTGTTCTCAGGGAACATTTTTGCATAAGCATCATCTAAACTATAAGGTACAAATTCTTCGTTAAAACGTTTGAAATAGAATACTTTCTCATCAGCATAAACATCCTTCAAATAATTCTTTAATGCATATTTGAAAGCTTTGTCCGTTGCATACACAGTTCCATTGGGTAAGGTGCGGGGTTGTCCGCTAAAATCAGCATTGTAGTTTGAGTTAATTGCTTTTACAATGGCGGCTCCGAAGATTCTTTTTTTGTATGTCATAATTTTAAATTTTTGTGTTGTCTCTACTATACTTTGATTATTGATTTAATTTATTACCTACCGTACTTTCGTGTTTATGGCACTTTTGTCACTCGTTTAACTTGTTGACGCAGTTTCCTTTTTCTCATAAATTACGCTTTGAGCAAAGCATCCTGCCAGGAAATACCTGAGATAATCTTTCATATTCATGTCAGATTCATAGGCGAGTACTTCACTGGCCAGTTTTTCAAAACGACCTTTCGAGATGTCAATTTCGTGTTTGTACATAGCTATGCTGTTGCCAATTGCATTTTGTAATTGTGAAACACTGGTTTTTTGCAAGAAAGGTTCAAGCATTGCATAACTTTTATTGCTTGCAGCGCTTTTGGTAAGCAAGAAATAAACTAACTGTCCTGCCCCGAATGCGAATTCAGCAGGATTTTCAGAAAATGAAACATTTTCGCCATTAGCTACTTGTTTCATTTTTTCCAATAATTCCGGAATTTTTGATGCCATATCTTCTCTGTTTTGATTTTGATTAAAAAAATTATATAAACTGAACCACAGGTTTAATTTTTCTTTGATAGCGTAACCACGCGAGTGCTGTTCGTTTTTATATTCATCCGTGCGAATATCTTCAAAGATGGAAACCTTCATCATTTTATCGAACATTGAACATGTAATACTTTCATGACGCGATTTATAGATATAATCATAAATAGCCTTACGATACTGGAGCATTAAGTTGCAAATTGCGTATGTGAAATGATATTTTAAGTCAGGTTCAACATCATCGAAATACCGTATCCAGCCTTCTTTGGGGCAAAGCTTTCCATTAAATATAGTATTGAAAACGTCATTCTGTAACTGGAAAACATTCATGATTCTTTTTGCCTCAATTGTTCCTCCCAAACTAAAGATTTCTTTTAATACCAAATGTTCAATTTTGTATTTAAATTGTGGCACAAAGTCAATATCGATTATTTTACTGCCTTTTAATCCACCCTGAAAATAGATTAGGTAAAAATTGCTTAACTCTTCTTCGGGGTTCTTTAACAATTCTTTAGTTAATTGAGCATGGGATAAAACATTTCCATTCTGATGAAGTCTAACAGTAGCTTTATTCAATTCGTCCGAATCAACAAAAATCGGGCACGGATTGGGTAACTGTTTGTTTTGCTGTAATTTAAAGTATTTCCAAAGATATAATGAATCCTTTCCTGTTATCCTGAAATTAAATTTTGACAAAGAAGTTTGGTGTTTTAAAAAACGTTTTTTATCATTAAATCCACTTAAACTGTCGCTTATGCCAAATATTTCTTGTTTCACAGCAACATTATAATCTTCCTTATTGAATACATTATCTTTCAGATAATGATTGTGTACTTCCATATATTCAGGAAGTGTAATCGACTTTAGATAAAGGTTTACCGAATAGGAGTCTTTAGCTTCTTTAAATTCCTGAAGATCATATAAAAGCGTGTAAATATTTTCTGACAGGTAATCTTTGAACAGTTGAAAGCGTTTTTTTAACTTTTCATCAACATATAATGATGCCTTTTTAAAATATTGATCGGATAATTCTTTTGCCAATAAAACTTTATCATATTTGGTAAAGTTCTTTTTTATAAAAGCCACAACAAAAGGAGAGCATGAAGCTCCGTAAATTTTCTTGTTCGGATTAAAAATTTTAGCAGGAGAAACGGGAATAGAATTGTTTTGTATCTGTAAACATTCTTCAAAAAAAGGATTTATTTCTGAGTTTTTGGTAAAAACCGCGTAATCTTCTTTAACCAAATTCCCATCTCCATCCACATTTTTCAAAACAGCTCTACCGTCTTCTTCCTGCACATCCAAAAACATATAGAGCCCTTCCTTTAGTTGTAGGTTTCTGCTAAATGTGTTTTCAGGCAATGCTTTGGCGAATTGTACGATTTCGTTAATCATATTTTCGGATATTATTCAAAATACTTTGTAACAAATATATCTATCTGTTGGGTTTATCAGCCACTCGAAATCAATCATTTTCATATTTTGCTTTATATTTTCTGTATGCTTTTGTTATTTTTTCTGTTCCTTTTTTGGCATACAATACGGCGCGTATGTCAGCGCCGCTTACGGTACTGATTTTCTCAATGGATTTTGTCAGTCCGTTGAGGGTCATTTCTCCGCTCATATTGGCGGATGCATAGAACTTCTTTTCGCCACCGCCGGGAACCCCGGGCTGGCCTTTTTCGATGACTTTAAATTTAATTGCCATAACTCATTGAATTTTTGGTTTAACATGTGCCCCCAAAGGGCGTTTATCTTTTCGGTTTTTTGTTTTTACCAACTCTTAGGTCTTTAATGTCAAAGCATAATCATTTTTTATTCATAAAGTTTTCGTTCTTTTAGCTCCCGCAATTTTTTTTCGTTTTTGTTTTATCCTGTACTTTATTTATCTTTTTCAATCTCCCATCAATCTCCCATCAATCTCCTTTCAATCCCTTCAATCTCCCTTCAATCCCTTCAATCCCTTCAATCTCCTTTCAATCCCATCAATCTCCCATCAATCTCCCATCAATCTTCTTCCAATCTCCCATCAATCTCCTTTCAATCCCATCAATCTCCTTCCTCTCTCATCAATCCGCAGTTTCTGCTCCACACGTTTCCACCCATCCAAACCCCTGTGCATTTTTCTCACCAAAACCTGCACCTAAAATAAGGCGGTGGATTTCTTCCGGGGCGGTAAGTGAAAAACGGTATAAAAAACCACGCACTTTGCTTTGCTGTGGCGTATAAGGTTTTATGGTTATCAGTTTCGATTTGGGCTTATTTCCCGGTAGAAATTCGATTTCGGTATTTTCAGGAAGGGGTTCGGCATCCGGAATCGTTTGATATTTTTGCAAAAGGTGTTGTTTTACCAGTTCGCCGTATCCTTCTTCTTCGGGCGACAGGTACCGGGCATATTTTTCGTTTTCGGATTTGTAGCTGATGACTACCGGTGATTTTGCCTGGTAGTTTTTTGTTGGCGGGTTTGTGATGGAATGTATAGCAGGCGAATCATCACTATGGAGGATAAGGTCGGGGAGCCTTTCAATTTGAGTGACGGAAAAGTCAATGCCGTTAAATTTATCGCCCAGGTAAAATTGCTGGCGATTAAACAACCCGATGATAAATTTTTCGGCGGCTTCATTCAAACAGAAAGAAATCTGAAAAACAACCTGTTTAGAGAGAACTTCGATTAAAGCCTTCTCTTTCCATATTTTATATTTTTCAAACAGGAGCGGGGAGTAGCAGAATAATTTGAATTGTTTGTTTCCGAGTGCGTATCCGTGATTGTGCAGAAAACGGGCAAATTCTTTGTCTGCATTGGCAATAACACTGTATATCCAGGCGCTCAGAAAGTATTGATTATCTATGGGCAACATTCGCTGCTTTCCTATGTTTTGCAGGGCAATCTTGAACCTCATTTTATTTGGTTTATTCCTCCATTTGTGCGCGGATGAAAAATTTTGCTCAAGGTATAAAAAAGATTTTAAATTAAGCAAATGTTTGGCATTGGATTTATTAACAAGTTTGATAAAAGTTGATTAACCCTGACAGGGCTCGGAGCCCCGTCAGGGTTATTTAGCAGCTTGTTATTTTCCGGTTACTTGTATCTGTAATTTCGTCTCGGAGCCCCGTCAGGGTTATTTAGCAGCTCCTCAAACATAAATCATCTTCTTCGTCATTCCGCCGTCAACCACAAAGTTCTGGCCGGTGATGAAACTGTTATTGGGATTGAGCAGAAACAAAACCATCCGTGCAATATCGCTACCGTTTCCAACGCGCCCGGCGGGGTGCTGGTTTTTGTCGGCATCGGTTACCTGGTAGGGGTGGGCTTCCGATTTTTTCCGAATGCCCGAAACATCAATCCATCCCGGGCTGATGCAGTTCACCCTTATTTCCGGGCCTAAACTCATGGCCAGTGCGTGGGTAAGTGCAAATACCCCGCCTTTGCTGGCCGAGTATGCTTCAGTATCCGGCTCCGACTGAAAAGCCCGGGTAGAACAAAGGTTGATGATGCTTCCGTTGGCTGTTTTCAAATACGTAGCTGCATGTTTGGCACACAGAAAGGCTCCGGTGAGGTTGACATCAATCACGCGTTGCCATTCTTCCAGGGTAAGTTCGGTAACCGGTTTGTTGTTTAGGATGGCTGCGTTGTTTACCAGTCCGTTAATATGCCCGAATGTTTCAACTGAACTTTTTATCGCAAGTTTTACTTCGTTTTCGCTGGAAATATCGCATGGGAAAAAAGCCAGTTGTTCTGATTTTTCTTCTTCACGAAATTCAGCAATAGCTTCTTTATCAATTTCAAAAACTGAAACGCTGAATCTTTTTTGCAACAAGGCTTGCGTTACAATTTTGCCAATTCCCTGTGCACCGCCGGTTACAATAATGTTTTTGGACATGGTGAAAATTGTTAAATGGTTAAATTGCCAAACTGTTAAATTTTTAAATTGTCAAATTGTTAAATGGTAAAACGGCCAAATTGTTAATGTGCAAAGTTAGGTTTTTGCCATGAGGAATGGAAACCTCTTCTGTTTTTTGAATACCCTGTTCTTTTTTTCTTTTTCACACCGATTGCTTTCGCTATTTTCGCCATTCAAAACCGAAAAATTATTAACGATATGCGAAAAGTGTTTCTTTTCATACTGCTGATTGCGTCAATTCAACTGGTTGCACAACAAAAGCAAATGTCCCTTGAAGACGCTATTCTGGGTGCATTCTCGTATTTACGGCCCGAGTCAATGGAAGGACTTGCCTGGCAGAACGATGAGGTTTTTACTTATGTGAAAAACGACACCCTGTGGGCAGAAAAGGCCAAAAAAGGGGAGAGGCAGCCGGTTATTTCCCTTACAGAGTTGAACCTTGTTTTGGAGCCGGACAGTCAAACCAGTCCGGGCAGGTTTCCGGGTTACTCGTGGACCGGCGACGAAATGTTGCTGGTACGTACCGGGCGTACTTTCTTTGTTGTCAATCCGGAGGAACAATCTGTTGTTTATAAAGTGGAGCTTCCGGAAAAAGCGGATAATGCCGTGATTAACCATCCAGGAAAATTTGCAGCTTATACAGTTAAAGATGATTTGTTCGTTACGTTTTCGGATGGAAAAACCGTTCAGATTACAACTGATGGTGGAAACGGCATTGTAAACGGTAAAACAGTTCACCGCAGTGAATTTGGCATTACAAACGGTATTTTCAATTCGCCCAATGGAAATTATATCGCATTCTACAGAAAAGATGAAAGAATGGTTTCTGATTATCCACTGGTGGATTACATGCCGCGAGTTGCAGAGCACAAACCCATTAAATACCCCATGGCCGGTTTGGAAAGCGAGCATGTTACGGTTGGTATTTACGATATTTTTTCAGGAAAAACCATATTCCTTAAAACAAATGATGACCCGGAACATTACCTGACAAACCTGGCCTGGTCGCCCGATGAAAAACACATTTACCTGGCTGAACTGAACCGCGGTCAGGACCACATGCACCTGAACTGTTACGATGTGGCTTCAGGTGATAAAGTTAGAACGTTGTTTGAAAAAACCCATAACAAATATGTGGAACCGCTTTATCCCATTCAGTTTTCAAAAGTGAACGAAAACGAATTTTATTTGCTGAGTCGGAAAGACGGTTGGTTTCATGTGTACAAGTACAACACAGGCGGCGAACTTGTCCGGCAAATTACAAAAGGCGAATGGGAGGTAACCAAAATTCTCGGATTCGATGAAAAAGAGAAACACCTTTTTGTGGAAGCCACGAAAGAAAGCCCGCTCGAAAAGCATATTTACCGGGTTGAGGTGAAATCGGGTAAAATGGAAAAACTAACGGAAATTGAAGGTGTCCATAGTGGGAAACTTAGTCCCGGCGGTAGCTGGCTGATTGATGATTTTAAGGCTCCTGAAATATCTTCACAAACCGATTTGATTTCTGCCAGCGGTAAAGTTCGCCGGAATTTGCATTTGGCTGAAAACCCGCTGAAAGATTATGTTTTAGGCGAAAACAAACTGATTCCCATTCAGTCAGCCGACGGCAAAACCGAATTAGCCGGAAGGCTGATATTACCGGTTGATTTCGACCCTTCAAAAAAATATCCGGTGATTGTGTATGTATATGGTGGTCCGCACTCGCAACTGGTTGATAAAAGCTGGCACAATTCTGCCCGCTGGTGGCAGTATTACATGGCGTCGCAGGGTTACATTGCATTTACTATGGACAACCGGGGTACCAATAACCGCGGTCGCGATTTTGAAACGGCAGTTCACCGTCAACTGGGTGTTTTGGAAACCGAAGACCAGATGAAGGGCATTGAATACCTGAAATCGCTTCCGTATGTTGATGCTGAACGAATTGGGGTACATGGCTGGAGTTACGGCGGATTTATGACGCTGAACATGATGCTTCGCCATCCCGGGATTTTTAAAGCCGGAGTGGCCGGCGGTCCGGTGGTTGACTGGAGCATGTATGAAGTAATGTACGGCGAACGCTACATGGACCGCCCGCAGGAAAACCCGGAAGGATACCGCGAAACCAACATGTTGAACCACGTATCGAATCTTGAAGGTAAGTTATTGCTGATTCATGGCGTGCAGGATGATGTGGTGGTGATGCAGCACAGCATGCAGTTTTTGCGCGAATGTGTGTTGCAGGGCAAACAGGTCGATTTTTTTGTGTATCCCACTCATCCGCACAATGTGAGGGGAAAAGACCGTCTGCACCTGATGGAAAAAGTGAGCAGGTATTTTATGGAGAACCTGTGAGAGTTTAACTAAATCACAAAGGTCTGTAATTTTCAATCTTAACGATAAAAAATATCGCCTCATCGAAAAAATTCTTTGTTTGTTTTTATGCTGCCTACCTTTGAATAGAAATTCAAAAATCAATTATCATGAAAACACGTAAATTGTTTTTTATCGGATTTGTAGCCCTGTTTTTTTCGGGGTGTGTGGTATATTCCTTCTATCCGCTTTATACCGAAAAAGACCTTTTCCCCAACACTTTGCTGCTTGGAGAATGGTTAGATGAAGATGGAACAGAATGGAAATTTGAATATGCTTACAAAGGCAAAAAGGTTCCTGAAAATATGGACAGTACCTCGTATATTTTAACTCAAAAATACAAGGATGAGGAATTACAGGATTCCTCTAAGTTTTCCGTGCATGTTATAAAATTAGGTGAGAGTTATTTTCTTGATTTTTATATGGAAGATTACATGAATGATGATTTACTGCTGAAAAACTTCCATATTATACCGGTACATACCTTTGCAAAACTTACAGTTGAAGAGAATAGCCTGGAAATTCACTGGTTTGACCAGGCATGGCTGGAGGATTTACTGAAAAAAAACCGGATAAGGATTCATCATGAAAATAATGGCGATTTTATATTGCTTACAGCCAAACCAGCCGAATTACAAAAGTTTGTTTTAAAATATGCAGATGACGAGGCAGCTTTTAAGGATGGATTGGAAGCTGTTTTAATCCGAAATTAAATGGGTTACAAAACGAAAAAAGGAAAAGGAAGATTTTTAAAAAACAGGAGTTTACAGCATATCCTGTTTTGGTGCCTTTCGTACCTCATTTTGATTAATATTCTTAAAGTATCGGCTGAAATTCAAAAGATTGATTTAATCTACACAGCTATTTTTCATATTCCTGTTTTGCTTGTGGTTTACCTTAACCTGCAGGTATCATTTCCCCTGTTTTTTGAAAAAAGAAGTTATGTGTTCTATCTGTTTTCTGTTTTGACTATTGTTTTGCTGGGTGTCGGATTTTATTTTCTTCTTTTCAATCACTGGATCGATCATATCTTTCCGGGCTACTATTTTATCGCCTATTACAGTTTTTGGGATATTTCATTGTTTTTTGTCATTTACCTCTCGGCGTCGGGACTTTTGCACCTTGCCCGCAGTTGGTTTCAGGTGCAGGAGCTTGAAAAGGAAAAGACTTCTGCCGAGCTTAAAGCATTGAAATCGCAGCTGAATCCGCATTTTTTATTTAACTCGCTTAACAGCATTTACAGCCTGGCACGAAAAAATTCAAGTCTGGTTCCCGAAAAAATTGTCCAGTTAAGCGATTTAATGCGGCACATTATTTACGAATCGGAGGTTGAATTTATTCCGTTGGAAAAGGAAGTTGAGATGGTTAAAAACTATATAGAACTTCAGAATTTGCGCTCCGTGGAGCCAGACAGAATTAAATTGGAAATTAAAGGAGAAATTAAAGGAAAAAAAATTGCGCCGCTTCTATTTCTTCCTTTCGTTGAAAACAGTTTCAAACACGGCATAAAAGGTGGCAAAAACGATTCTTATGTAAGAATAAAAATAGAAACTTCCGGGAAGTCTCTGTTTTTCAGTATTGAAAACAATAAGGGCGAAAATGTTGAAATTGCCGATTCAAAATACAAAGGCATTGGAATAGAAAATGTAAAAAAACGGCTGGAACTGGTATATCCCGGAAAACATTCGCTGAAAGTTTCAGATGACGATGAAAAATTTAAGGTAAATTTACAGATTCAAATGAGTTGATATGCAGATAAATTGCCTGGTTGTTGACGATGAACCGCTTTCGCAGGAAGTGATTGCAGATTTTGTAAACGCCTGTCCTGAATTGAATTTAACCGGAATATGCAGCGATGCGCTGGAAGCCGGAGAATTTTTGAAAAAACAACCGGTTGATTTGCTTTTTCTCGACATTAACATGCCCCGGCTTTCGGGAATTGGCTTTGTGAAAAGTCTGAAGGAACCACCGCTTTTTGTTTTTGTAACGGCTTATCCCGAATATGCTTTGGAAGGTTTTGAGGTTGATGCCGTTGATTACCTTGTAAAACCTGTTTCATTTGAGCGTTTCAGGAAAACAATAAACAGAGTACTGGAACGAATTAAAAAAAATGCTGAAAGCAAAAATGATCATATTCTTTTACGCGCCAATAAAAAAGATTATCGTATTGAGTTCGATAATATTCTGTACCTTGAAGCTCAGGGCGATTATGTGAAGTTTATGACCAGCGAAAGATCATTGATGGTTCATGGAACCATGAAAGAATTTATGGAGCGGCTACCTGAAAATTTATTTGAACGGATTCATAAATCCTATGTTATCCAGTTGTCAAAAGTGGAATACCTTGAAGGAAATGCAGTTAAAATTGGCGAAAATAAATTGCCGGTTAGTTTGAATTACAGGGAACAGTTGCTTAACAAATTGGGAAAAAAATAAGTACTACAGTATTTTTCCAATAAAAATTCCCAGATACGACCCGAAAGCAAATCCTAAAATTCCAATGGTAAGCCCGCCAATGATTACGTCCCTGTTTTTGAGGGCAAGCGCAACCGCCGGCACAAATGGCGGAGAGTAGGTGAGCGCTGTAATGGCAATAATCGTATTGTCGGTATCGACCTTAAAAATGCGGGCCAGTCCCACATGAATGAACATCGAACCAAAAACAACCCATAAAACGTATAAAAACAATTCGAGAAATTCAATCTGAAACATTTCCCGGAGATTGGCCATCGACGACAGTGCCAGACAGAACACAATAATAAAATACATTCCCAGCGGAAAGCTGATTTTCAACTTATTCACCGGTTTTAACAACGAGGCCAAAATGCCAAGTGTAGTAATGGTTAGAATAATTACCAGCACCTGGTCCTCTTTGGGCACAAAAAAAATGGTGCTGCCCCCAACGGCAAAAATGATCAAAGCATAAAACAGCGATTTTCCTATATTGGGCAGGTTTTTGAGCTGAAACAACCCATCGTAGTTTTCCAGATGGGCATCATCTTCTTCAATTTCAACCTGCATCACATTTTCTGCCTTTCGGATTACACCCGAGTTGGGGAGAAATATATTGAACACACGCTGGGCAATGGTCATCAGAAAAAGGAGCGCCACCGAACCAATAATCAGGTCGTAGGTGTGGGTGAGAATAAAAATATCAGGACTCACATTTAAAGCTCTTCCAATGGCAGCCAGGTTGGGTGTTCCGCCGGTGTAAACGCCAATGAGCATGCCGGTAACCTTTGCCGATTCGGTAATGTTGTGGGCAAACAGGTAATACCCGATGAAAATGGCTACCAATAGCGAAACCATGGCCAACACCAGCGAAAGCAGTGTGTTTCGTGCATTTTTCAACCATTTTTTTAAGTGCAGTGAGAACAACATTAACGGCAGGGCTAACAATATGCTGTAATTCATTATCGATTCCTGAAGTTGAACTATCTGGTTGTAGGTCAGGTCGCTCTTTGTAAATCCGGGAGTTTTCATAAATTCCTGAAGTTCATTTTCAGGCAAAAATGTTCGTGTTCCGCCTAATACCTGGATGAGCGCATCGCTGGCGGTTGGCAGCAGTCCGATGTTGCCCAGAACAAGGCCAACAGCGTATGCCAAAACCACGGCGCCAACGCGGTTGAGTGTATTGGATATTTTACAAAGATAGATGAGCAAAACAGGCATCAGGAGGTAAAACAGGATTAAGACAATCGTGATCCACATAAGATGGTTTTTAGCTTATTGAAATTAAAAATACAAAAATAAGAATTTAAGTCTTTTTGCAGGGGAATTTGAAATTTTAATATGGTTTGTTTAAGGTGTTGATTATATGTTTTTTTTAATGAAAAAAGGCACGAATACAGGATTCGTGCCTTTCAAAATATTTAATATCTATTTTCTAAAATTTAAAACCGAGTGTAAATAACACATTGTTTTTAGTCGTTTTAAATTCGGCCATTTCCGGCATTTGGTAAAATTCGGTTGGTGGTTCCGGATACAGCAAATCGTATTTTGTGTCGGTAGTGTACCGGTAGGCAATATCGAAAAAGAAACCGCCAGTGCGGTAACCCAAACCACCTGAAAATACATTCAGTTTGGCATCGGCATTGGGTTGCGATACTCCCAGTGCCTGGCTGTTGTAAGGTGAAGGATAGTTCTCGAAACCTGCCCGCAGGCTGATGTTTCTTGTTGCCAGATATTCACCTCCAATGCGCAGGTTGCCTACCGATCTGTAAACCTCTGCAATGTCGCTGTTTTCATCCACAAAGTTATATCCGTCTCCACCACGCCTTAAACTGGCTGTGCCATAATCCGCATATTCATAATCGATACTCAGCAATCCCTTTCCCGCGAATACATAAGCGGCACTCAATGTGGCACGCAGGGGGGTTTCCAGGTCATAGTCATATTCTGAATAGGGAGAAGTTGCTTTATGTTGTCCCATAACACCATCCTCATCGGCAGCCTCCGAATGCATGGTTGTTTCAAAAATGTCATTCAAATTATAAAAAGTGGGGGTATGCACCGAAGCACCTAACCGAAGTTCGTTCACCGGTTTGAAAATGATACCCAACTTTCCGTTGTAGCCTGTGCCACTGGTTCTGAGGTAGCTGTCGAATTGCATTTCGTTAAAAAAATCGATGTTATTCCGTTCGTCCCATTCAAGTAACTCGGTCGATTCTTTGTAAAAAGCATCGATAATTCCAACCGATGCACCGATATACAATTTATGGTTGAAGTTAAACCCTGCAGAAAGCAGATATTCATTTATATACCCTTGGGTAGAAATGCTTTTCCTTTGGCTCTGGCCGTATCCTGCCTCTTCTATATCGTGATAATACACATTGTTTACCTCATCTTCCCAAAGCAGGTATGTATCCCATGCCAGTTGCTCGTAAAAGTCACTCCAGTTATTTATGGTTGCATTGTCGGCCAGATAATCGAGGAATGAACTGCTCATATTGTTTGCTCCGGCCAGCATGGTACTGTTGAAGTCTCTCAGCCGGTTAAAACCAATGCCCACATTTACACTAACCAGTCCGGTTTCGCTCTGATTCCGGGTGGGAATTGCAGCTACGTAACTCAGGTTATTGAACGAGAAGTCGTATTTGCTGTCGGTCATTATATTTCCCAGGTAGGTAGCCTCAACGCTGTTTTGCCCGAAAGTTGGTGTAAATACCAGTTCCGAAGCACGATATAATCCTAGTCCTGCCGGATTAATGCCCACCGAGGTGAAATCGCCGCCCAGAGCGCCAAAAGCGTTGCCCATTGCTCCGGAGCGCGCTGTTCCCTGAATCTGAAAATTTGAAAAGCGCAGTGCATCGGCTAAGTCCTGTGCCTGCATAAAAAACGGCACTGCGAAAGCTAAGGTCAATAATGTTACTAATCTTTTCATGGCTAAAATTGCTTTTTCGTTAATATTTTTTGTCGGGTTCATTTTTCACAAATAGACTATCCTCTTACCTTCTTCTTCCTGATGACGAAGAGGATGAAGAAGACGACCTTGAAGTTCCGGAACTTCCTGAACTGCTCGGTGTATAACTTCTGCCTGATGATGAACCACTGCTGTTGTAGCTTCCGCTGCTACTGCTTCGTGCGGGTGTACTTCTTTGAATGGTACTTCCTGATTTGGTAGTTGTTGATGGTGCTCTGTAAGTACGGGTGGCACTGCTGCTGCTCGAACTCCTGTTGTATGTTGAGTTTGTACGGTAGGTACGATTATAGGTAGAAGTTGAACGTGGTGCAGAGTAACTTGACGAAGTACTCCTTCCCTGGGTAACTACCCGTGGTGTGGTGGTAGTATTTCTTGCAGGCCTGGTGTATGTTCTCGTTGTCTGGCTGCTTCCCGGGCGGGTGTATGTTTGCGTAGTGCTTCCGCTTTTCACATCTGAACTGCGTACATCTGTTCTCCTTCTTTCGGTAACAACATTGCTGTTCACCTCCTGGCGCTGTGTTCTGCCTTCGGTTTCCCTTACGCCGGTGGTATTTCTGCGGGTAGCTGCATTTTCAGCTGACCTGCCAACATCTCCTGTTCTTGAGCTTTTTGCGGTAGTGGCTGATGACCGCACACCTGAAACTGTGGTTCTTCTGCCATTGTCATTTCCGTAAAGTACATTGGTTCCGGTTGAACGCCTTTGTCCGTAACGGTAATTCTCTGAATCGGCATACCTGTAATTTCCGGAGCCATACCAACTGTTATAATAAGGGTATCCACCGTAATAACCTCCGTAAAATCCGCCATAATATGGCTGGTGCCAGTAGCTGTAATAAGGTGAATAACCCCAGCTCCAGCTGTAGTAGGGCGAATACCAGCGGCTACCCCAGCCCCAGCTGTAATAAGGCGAATGCCATGAAGAGTAATAAAATGGATCGTATAAGTAGGAATCATAATACCAGCTGTCCCAGTAAAACGGATCGTAAAAATGTGGACGGTGGAATCGACGAATCCGATAGGCATAGTCGATTGCATCTCCATCGTAATAATTATTGATTACATACTTTACGTCGTCTTCGTTGTAATAAACGGTGGTGTCGCTCTGGTACAAATCATACTGGTCCATGCTGTAAACCAGTGCATCGGCATCTTCTTCCGTTCCCTCGAAAATGTAGTTGTTCATGGTTTGCGAACCTTCTTCGTTGCGCTGAATGTCGCTGATAATCATACGTTGTGCCGATTTTTCAGCGGCTTCCCTCTCTGCCCTTACATCTTCTTCAATTGCAATGGGTGGAGGAACATCCCCCGGGTTAAAATAGATGTCATCAGTATAAGAACTGGTGACATAAGTCCCCGAAGTACATGCACCTATAAAGAGTGCAGCCAGTGTTAATAATGTTAATCTTGATTTCATAACTCGTCCTCCCGGTTTATTTAATGTCAATAATATTTCTTTTCTTTGTGAACTCTAAATAATCAACTACAAAAAAGCAAAATTTGTACCAATTTAAGAAAAATGGCGAAAGAATTAACATCACGCAGTGAGAATTATTCTCAATGGTACCAGGACCTGGTAATTAAAGCTGATTTGGCCGAAAATTCGGTCGTCAGAGGTTGTATGGTGATAAAGCCCTATGGTTATGCTATTTGGGAAAAAATGCAGGCCCAATTAGACCGGATGTTTAAGGAAACAGGACACGTAAATGCATACTTTCCGCTGTTTATCCCAAAATCTTTTTTTAGCAAAGAAGCCGACCATGTGGAGGGTTTTGCCAAAGAATGTGCCGTAGTTACGCATTATCGCCTGAAAAATGACGAGGAAAACGGTGGGGTAGTGGTTGATCCGGAAGCAAAACTGGAAGAGGAACTTATTATAAGGCCAACTTCAGAAACCATTATCTGGAATACTTACCGAAACTGGATTCAGTCGCACCGTGATTTGCCGCTGTTAATAAACCAGTGGGCCAATGTAGTGCGCTGGGAAATGCGAACCCGGTTGTTTTTACGTACAGCCGAATTTCTCTGGCAGGAAGGCCATACCGCACACGCCACCAGAGAGGAGGCCATTGAAGAAACCATCAAAATTATAAATGTTTATGCCGATTTTGCTGAAAATTACATGGCTGTGCCGGTAATTAAAGGATTAAAAAGCGAAAACGAACGGTTTGCAGGTGCGCTCGATACTTACACCATTGAAGCTCTGATGCAGGATGGAAAAGCTTTGCAATCGGGAACTTCCCACTTTTTAGGCCAGAACTTTGCCAAAGCGTTCGATGTAAAGTTTACCAACAAGGAAGGCCGGGAAGAATACGTATGGGCAACATCGTGGGGTGTTTCAACCCGTTTGGTGGGGGCATTGATAATGGCACACTCCGACGATAACGGTCTTGTGTTACCGCCAAAACTTGCACCCATCCAGGTGGTAATTGTTCCCATTTACAAGAAAACGGAACAACTGGCTGCCATTTCTGAAAAAGTGGACAGCATTGTGGCAGAACTCAAAGCGAAAGGCATTTCAGTAAAATTTGACGACAGCGACAACAAAAAGCCGGGCTGGAAATTTGCCGAGTACGAACTGAAAGGCGTTCCTGTTCGTTTGGCCATGGGCCCACGCGACCTCGAAAACGGAACCGTGGAAGTAGCACGCCGCGATACGCTCGAAAAAAATGTGGTTTCACTGGACGGCATTGCCGGTTACATTGAAAACCTTCTGGACAATATTCAACATGGAATTTTTAACAAAGCGCTGGAATTTCGTACCCAAAATACCACCAAAGTGGAAACCTGGGAAGAATTTAAAGAGGTAATTCAAAATAAAGGCGGTTTTGTTTCGGCACATTGGGATGGAACTTCAGAAACAGAAGACAAAATAAAAGGCGAAACAAAAGCTACCATCCGTTGCATACCTTTAAAAAGTGAACAGGAAGAAGGAAAATGTGTGTATTCCGGAAAACCTTCGAAACAACGGGTACTTTTTGCACTGGCCTATTAGTATCTGAAAAAAATATTTGTTGGAAAGCAGCTCTTTTGGGCTGCTTTCTTTTTGATTATTCGGCAGGTTATGTATTTTTATTTCAAAATTTAAATAGAAAAGATGGAGAAAGTTGTTGAGCGTTTTTTGCGCTATGCCAAAGATTATACCACTTCCGACCCGGAGAGCGAAACCTGTCCGAGTACCGAAAGGCAGATGGTTTTTATGGAAAAACTGAAAGCTGAGTTGATTGAGATTGGTTTACAGGAAGTGGAACTGGACGAAAACGGTTACCTGATGGGTACCATTCCGGCCAATACAAGCGAAAAAGCGCCGGTTATCGGTTTTATTGCCCATGTGGATACCAGTCCCGATTTTGCCGGGGAAAGCGTTCAGCCACAAATTGTTGAAAAATACGATGGGAAGCCCATTGAGCTGAAAAACAATGTTGTTATTGATCCGGCTGAATTTCCGGAGATTTTACAATACAAAGGACAGGATATTATCACTGCCGGCGGAACCACACTGCTGGGCGCCGACGACAAAGCCGGTGTGGCCGAAATTGTTACCGCTGCCGAAATTCTGTTGAATTCAGAAAAAATAAAGCACGGTAAAATTCGTATTGGCTTTACACCCGACGAGGAAATTGGCCGTGGAGCCGATAAATTCGACGTGAAAAAATTCGGGGCCGATTTTGCCTACACCCTCGATGGCGGAGAAATTGGCGAACTGGAATTTGAAAATTTCAATGCTGCCGGGGCAAAAATTACCATTCAGGGCAGGAGCGTGCATCCCGGTTTTGCCAAAGACAAAATGATCAATGCCACGCTGGTGGCCCATAAAATCATCTCCATGCTGCCGCCAACCCAGCGGCCCGAACATACCGAAAAGTATGAAGGTTTTTATCACCTGATGACGCTGAACGGCAATGTGGAGAAAGCGGAAATGCAGTTCATTATTCGCGATCACGATTTTGAGAAGTTTGAGGAAAAGAAAAAACTGCTGAAAGAAATTGTTCTACTTGTGAACATGGAATTTGGTCGCGATCTGGTTCAACTGGAACTGAAAGACACTTATTACAACATGCGGAAAAAAATTGAACCGGTGATGCACGTGGTGGAACGGGCCAAAGTAGCCATGAAAAAGGCCGGTATTCAGCCCAACGTAAAGGCCATACGGGGTGGTACCGACGGAGCACGGCTATCTTACGAAGGATTGCCCTGCCCCAATATTTTTGCCGGCGGGCATAACTTTCACGGACCGTTCGAGTTTATTCCCATCCCTTCGATGCTGAAAGCGGTGGAGGTGATTCTGAATATTGCAGAAATTCCGGGTAAAGCAATGAATTCGTAAATCTGCAAAAATGAAGATTCTAAACTTTAGCCGTTAAAATGAATTCGAACGGAAACTAAAAAAAGAAAATAACCTATGCTCGGCAGGTTTCTTGAATATATCAACGAAAAACAGCTTTTTGAGTCCCATCAAAAAGTGTTGCTGGCGGTAAGTGGCGGCATCGATAGTATGGTTTTACTGCATTTGTTCGAAAAATCGGAATTCGATTACGGAGTGGTGCACTGCAACTTTCAGCTTCGCGGAAGCGAATCGGATAAGGACGAGGAATTTGTTCGGCAACAGGTACTTATCCACGGTTTACCGTTTTTCAGTACCCGTTTCGATACGGAGGATTATGCGAAGGTGAATGGCATTTCCATTGAAATGGCTGCCCGCGAATTGCGGTACGGCTATTTCGAAAAAATTCGGACTGAAAACAACTACGATTTTATTGCTACTGCACACCACCAGGATGATTTACTGGAAACCTTTTTTCTGAACCTGTCGCGTAAAACCGGCATTCGCGGCCTGACGGGGATCAAGGAAAAAACGGGCCATATTATTCGGCCGCTGCTGTTTGTCAGCCGAAGAGAGATTGAGGATTTTGCACGAACTCAATTCATCGGGTTTCGCGAAGACCATACCAACAACGAAGTAATTTACCAGCGCAATTTTATCCGGCACCGAATTCTGCCGGTTTTTTCAGAGTTGAATCCGGCTTTCAAAAACAATCTTTCCGAAACCATTGAAAACCTGCGCGATGCGGAAGATGTTTTTTCTTTTTTTATGCAAAAAGAGAAAAACAGGGTAACTTCTGTTGCCGGGGATGAAGTCTCGGTTTCCATAGAAATTTTACTTCAGTTTGCCTTTCCCAAAGTACTGTTGTTTGAAATTCTTACCCCATACAATTTCAATGCGAATGTTATTCAGCAGGTTTTCAAAAGCCTCGAAAATTTGCCGGGCAAACAGTTTTATTCCAAAACCCACCGTTTGGTAAAAGACAGAGAACATCTTTTTTTAACCCCGTTGCCCGAGCCTGAAAATCGTATTTTTTATGTTGAAAAAGACGATATAGAGCTTTTTACCCCTTTCGATTTGACCATTGAAAGAGCCGGTGCAGAAACTTTTAAGATCATTAAAAATTCCAATGTTGCCTGTCTCGATATGGAAAAACTGGAGTTTCCGCTACTCATCCGAAAATGGAAAACAGGCGACTATTTTCAACCGCTGGGAATGTCCGGTTTCAAAAAAATCAGCGATTTTCTTATCGATGAAAAAATTCCGGTTCACAAAAAAGAAAATACCTGGTTGCTTTGCAGCGGACAGAAAGTGGTTTGGGTGATGGGACACCGCATCGACAACCGGTTTAAAATCACGGAGGAAACCCGGCAGGTTTTAAAAATTGAAATCAGGTGATTTTCTGAAAAAAAGTACCTTCCCCTCTAAACTTTCATTCAACTTGATGGTTTGTTTAATTGATAAAAACAGACAGAAACTTCTTGTTTAGTATAAAGCATTATGAAATTACCTTTTTTCAATAAAAACCTGAAAATTCATCTGCTCCTCATCTGGCTTTTAGCCGGAGTTTTTATTAGAGGCAATGGCCAGGCCGTTATTAATCCGGCAGCCAATGTGGATGATGTGGAAATTGGGGTCGTAGAGCATCTCGATGAATTCCTTCCCGACAGCATTTCGCTGATAAACGAAAATGGCGAACAGGTTTGGCTTTCGGATGTGATTGACAAGCCCACGGTTCTCAACTTTGTGTATTACCGTTGCCCCGGAATTTGCAGCCCTTTGATGGAAGCAGTTGCGGGAGTAATGAATAAATCTGATTTGGTTTTGGGCGAAGATTATCAGGTGCTTACCATCAGTTTCGATCCACGGGAAACCATCGATCTGGGCATTCGCAAAAAAGACAGTTACCTGGGGCTGTTGTCTGAAGAAAAGGCAGCAGAGGCCAAAAACGGCTGGCTTTTTTTTGTGAGCGACAGCGCCAGCATTGCCCGGGCTACAAGCGCCACAGGATTTAAGTATAAGCGAACCGGCAACGATTTTCTTCACGCTGCCTCACTTATTGTTGTAAGCCCCGAAGAAAAAATTACCCGCTACCTGAACGGCATGTTCTTTTTGCCCTTTGAATGGAAAATGGCCATTGTAGAAGCCTCCAGAGGGCAATCGGGGCCTACTCTGAACAAAGTGCTGCGCTTTTGTTTCACTTATGATCCGGTAGGGCAGGCTTACGTTTTGAACATTACCAAGCTGGGTGGCATAATGATAATGTTTTTTGCAACTATTTTATTATTATATTTGGTTTTTAAACCGAAAAGAGTGAGAAGTATCTAAACAAAACTATATGAATTCAACTGTCGTTGCAAATGAGGCAAACTACCTGAAGTACAGGGGGAAATTCAAAGGTTTGCCGGGATGGATTTTTTCAACCGATCACAAGCGCATCGGTTTATTGTACCTCTATTCCATGGCAGCCATGTTTTCGGTTGGTGTCCTCCTTGGACTTGCCATGAAACTGGAATTGCTGGCTCCCGGCAAAACCATTATGGATGCACAGGCATACAACGCCACTTTTACTGTTCACGGGGTAATTATGATTTTTATGGTAGTAGTACCCGGCCTGCCGGCAGTATTTGGAAACTTTTTACTGCCTATTATGATTGGCGCAAAAGACGTGGCTTTCCCAAAACTTAACCTTCTGTCGTGGTGGTTTTATGTGGCCGGTGTGTTTCTGGTATTATCTGCCTTGCTTTTCGGTTCCGGAACTCCCGATACCGGCTGGACTTTTTATGCACCCTACAGTTTTAAAACCGGCACCAACCTGCTGCCTGCTATTTTCGGGGCATTTATACTGGGCTTTTCTTCTATTTTAACTGGTCTTAACTTTTTGGTTACCATCCACCGTATGCGATGCCCCGGTATGAAATGGACAAAACTGCCGCTATTTGTCTGGACTCTTTACGGAACCGCCTGGATTCAGTTGCTGGCAACACCGGTGGTGGGCATTACTTTGGTTCTGGTTGCGCTGGAACGGATGTTTGGGGTTGGCGTTTTCGATCCGGCACTGGGGGGCGATCCCATTTTGTACCAGCATCTGTTCTGGATTTATTCTCATCCTGCTGTTTACATTATGATTTTGCCGGCCATGGGCGCCATCTCCGAAATTATTCCAACGTTTGCACAAAAACATATTTTTGGCTACAAGGCCATCATTGCCTCAACAATGGCTATAGCCTTTGTGGGTTACCTGGTGTGGGGCCACCACATGTTTACCGCCGGGATGAGCGGAACGGCACAATACTACTTCTCGCTACTTACATTTATCGTAGCTATACCCAGCGCTATAAAGGTATTTAACTGGATTTCAACCATGTATAAGGGTTCGATTAATATTCAGACTCCTTTTTACTGGGCTGCTTCCTTTATTTTTGTGTTTATGGTTGGTGGTTTATCCGGTCTGGTGCTGGGAGCGCTTGCAACCAATATTCATTTGCACGACACAGCATTTGTAGTGGCGCATTTTCATTACATTGTATTTGGCGGAACGGGTTTTGCCTTTTTTGCCGCAGTGCATTACTGGTTTCCGAAAATTTTTGGGCGCATGTACGACAAAGCCTGGGCAAATATTGGCTGGCTTGTTTTCTTTATCGGGTTTTTAACGCTTTACTCACCCATGTTTTATCTGGGAATGATGGGAATGCCCCGCCGTTACTACGATTACCTCGAACAGTTTCATGGAGGAAATATCTTAAGTACTTTTGGTTCCTGGATTTTAGCTACCGGATTTATCATCATTATCGTTAATTTGGTGCGTTCGGCGCGCAGCGGGCCTAAAGCGGAAATGAACCCCTGGAAAGGTAAAACCCTGGAGTGGACTGTACCTTCGCCACCACCGGTGGAAAATTTCGATGAAATTCCTGTGATTGGAGCCGACGACGGACCATACAATTACAAATAAAACCAAAAACCTATGGAACAGGAAAAACATGTAGTCCATGATCATTACGACGCTGAAGCATCCAAAATTGGAATGTGGCTCTTCATTTTCACCGAATTGCTTCTTTTTGGCGTTCTTTTCGTAATTTATGCGGTTTACCGGTACCTGAACCACGATGCATTTCATCTGGCCGCCGAAGAACTGGATACATTTATTGGCGCTGTGAATACCATCATCCTGCTCATTAGCAGCATGACCATTGCCATGGCCACCACAGCCCTTCAGAAAAAAAACAAGATGCTTACCATTGTATTGGCCGGGATTACACTTGTGCTGGGGTTTGTTTTTTTGGTGAACAAATACTTTGAATGGGGCGCAAAATTCGATCATGGTATCTTTCCCGGGTCCGTACACCTGACGGAAGCACTTAGTCAGGGAGAAATTCTCTTTTTCGGGCTTTACTTTATAATGACCGGATTACATGCCCTGCATATTATTATCGGACTTGTGCTAATTGCAGTGGTTATGTGGAAAGTTCATAAAGGAAAAGTTCATGCAGAACGGGCAGCATTGCTCGAAAATTCAGGCCTTTACTGGCACCTGGTCGATATTATCTGGATTTTTCTGTTCCCGTTGTTTTATCTTATTCATTAAAATCAATTACCATGGAAAATGAAAAACATCATATTGTGCCATACCGGGTTTATATTCTGGTGTTGATTGGACTGCTGGCCTTGACATTTCTTTCGATAGCCATTACTGAAATTGAACTGGGAAGTCTTTCTGTGGCCGGCGCACTGGTATTTGCTTCGGTGAAATCTTATTTTGTGCTTAAATATTTTATGCACCTGAAATACGACAAACCATACATTGTTACTATGGTGCTTTTTGTTTTTGCCATTTTTGTTGTTACCATCATCGTTACTTTTTTAGACTATTTATTCAGATAAATTACCATGTATAGTTCGGAAATAACACAGGCGTCCAATTTTGTGGAAGGAGTAGATTCAGCGTTTCTTGTTATCCTGGGGATTTCATTCTTTTTTCTGATTGCATTAACTATTTTAATGCTGGTATTCATTTATAAATACAACAGAAAAAGGAATCCGGTACCCACCCAGATTGAAGGAAGTACAAAACTGGAAATTGTCTGGACGGTCATCCCGTTTTTAATTACCATGCTTATGTTTTATTACGGATGGGCAGGTTGGAAACCCATGACAAAGGCGCCTGATGATGCCATGGAAGTTACGGTTTATGGTCGTATGTGGAATTTTATGTTTGAATATGAAAACGGTAAAAGAACCGACACACTTTATCTGCCCATCGACAAGCCGGTTAAACTGAACCTTGTGGCAATGGATGTATTACACAGTTTGTACATTCCGGCATTCAGGGTAAAACAGGATATGGTTCCCGGAAAAGCCGATAATTTTATGTGGTTTGAACCGCAAAAAGAAGGGTTATTTGAGTTGTATTGTGCCGAGTACTGCGGGTTGCAACATTCATACATGTATTCTTATGTGAAAGTGATGGAAGACAGTGCGTTTCAATCGTGGATGACGGATACCACCCTGGTGGCTGCTGTTGACATCGAATCACCTACGGCAACTGGCCGGCGCATTATGCAGAATATTGGCTGCTTTGCCTGCCATTCGCTGGATGGAACCAGGCTGGTGGGGCCTTCTTTTCAGGGAATTTGGGGTGCCACCCATACGGTTACCACCGGTCGCGACAAGCGGGAGGTGGTGGTTGACGAAGATTACATACGGAAATCTATTTTTGACCCCAATGCCGACATTGTGGACGGGTACAGCCGGGGACTGATGCTTTCGTATGAAGGGCAGTTAACCGATGAGGATGTGGATTACATTATTGAATACCTCAAAACGCTCAATTAAAGCCTTTTGAAACAGTTTTTGAAAATTATTTTGGAGCTGGGTAAAGTCCGTATTTCTTTGCCTGTAGCTTTGTCAGCCATTGCCGGTTTTGTGCTTTATGCCGGCGAATTAAACATGCAGGCGGCTCAAATGGCACTGGGCGTTTTTCTCATGTCGTGCGGCTCGGGAGCCCTGAACCACTGGCAGGAACGACACACCGACGCCTTGATGCCCCGAACCCAAAAACGCCCGATTCCTTCAGGGAAAATATCACCCGCTCGGGGATTGCTGACTGCAGCAGGTTATGCTGTTGCGGGTTCGCTTGTGCTGGTATTTTCCAACCCCCTGATTGCCCTGGTAATGAGTTGGGCCACTTTATTCTCGTATAACCTGATTTATACCCCGCTGAAAAAAGTAACGGCATTTGCAGTTATACCGGGGTCGCTGGTAGGTGCCCTTCCACCCATAATCGGATGGGCTGCTGCCGGAGGAAATATACTGGCTGAACCCATTTTAATTGTGGCGACTTTCTTTTTTATCGGTCAGATTCCGCATTTCTGGCTGCTTTTGTTACTGTTTGGTGACCAGTATAAGCTGGCAGGATTTCCGAGCCTAACCGATATTTTTACAGAGATTCAGATCAAACACATCACCTTTGTATGGATAATTACTACGGTGGCTTCGGCTCTGCTGGTGCTCTTTTTTGTTTTCACAAGCCGGGTTTTATTTGGCTTGCTGCTTGCTTATATTTTTTATTTGCTGATAACTTTAAGCCGGGCTGTTTTTTTTAAAAAAGATTTTAGGGTTTTGCCCGCTTTCTACAAGCTAAATTTTCTCTATTTGTTTATGATGTTGTTTTTAATTGCCGACAGTTTTATTCGGATGGCATACGTATAATCAGAATTTGTTTCCGGTTGTGGCTCACTCAGAAATAGGTTGCGGGTTCATTTAAATTCATCGGTTTAGGTTAAACTTGCATCTTGCTCGCTTTCCATAAGTTCGTATAAAACCCCTTCGCGCAAGGCATAATCGGTTTGGACAATTTTTGAAATGCCGGCTTCTTTAATCAATTGTCCGATAAAAATCATGGCTGGCACAATTAGATCGACACGTACCATGTCCATTCCCTTCATGTTTAGTCGTTGTTCACGGGTCGATTCAAGCAGTGTATGATATACATCGAAAAATTTGTTCAGTTGGATTTCCTGGTGCCGCCGTTGCTTCTCGCCCGGGTTTACCTGATCGATGATGTCGGCGAGGGTATCAAAAGCACCTGAACAACCGACCAGTGTTTTAATGGCTTTTTCTTTGCACTGGACGAATGCAGCACCGTGCCTGGCTTCAAAAAAGTTGTGGAGAATTTGCAGTTCGTCTGCCTTCAGTGGGTCCGACAAGGCATATTGGGAAATCACCCGTGCCATACCGGCAGGCTGGCTTTCTTTCCAAAGCATCTCCTTTTTATGAGCCAGAATGAGCTCGTTGCTTCCACCGCCAATGTCCAGTATAACGGAAGGATTTTCAATTTCTCCCAGGGCAAGCAAAACCCCTTTGAAAATCAAATCGGCTTCCTCATCTCCCGACACTATTTTTACAATCCAGCCCGATTGACTACTGATGGTTTCCAGAAAAGGAATTTTATTGTCTGCCGACCGGATGGCTGAAGTGGCTAATACCCTCACCTTTTTAATCCGGTAACGGTTAATGATTTTTTGTTGTTCACAAAAAGCGGCAATTACCCTTTCGGTAGCTGGCTGGCTAATCTGGTCGTTTTTAATATCATCATCGCCCAATTTTACCAGTTGTTTGCTTTGGTGTATGATCTCAAAACCCTGTTGGGCAATATTTGCTATCAGCAAATTGCAGGTGTTGGTTCCCAAATCTATCACTGCCACTTTCATACGAACCGGATATCAATTGTAAGCAAGTTAATGGAAAGAATCAAAAAAATCAACAATAGTTGCAACAAAATTTTCATTCTTTTGGGATATGAAACAGCACCCCAAAATCGAAGGGTGACCACACCGAGGTTTTCACTTCTGTTTCTTTCAATGCATTATTTACCCAAACATTGCATGTTTTAAAAAGTGAGAAACTTCCATTGGCATCATAAAAAACATCGTACTGATTATACCCTTCAAAGTCCATTCGGATAAAATGGCCGTTTTTATTCTGTTGAAAAGAATTGGAAATGTATCTGTTAAGCTTAACAAGTTGCTCGTTGCACAATTGAATTTCCGCCCATGAAGGAAAACGCCGGGGTAGGTAAGTTACATGCATTGCTGTTTCGCTTTTTAGCAATGCGGCCTTAAAAGCTACAGGTAAGGTAAGGTCGGACCACTCGGGAGTATTGATGTAGAAATTTTTATCGCCCCAGCCAAAAGCAATGTATCGGGTATTGGGCAGTGGACTGAGTTTTTGTAAAAACTGAGGTTCGATGTTTTCAACCGGAATGATAATGTCGAGATGAACCCCGTTGCTGGCGATAAAAATTTCAAAGTTTGGAGAACACTCCTGCCGGGCAGGATGAGTGGGGAGAAAAGAAAAAAGAAAGGCAAAAAACAAATAGAAGAAAAAGGCTGCCAAAACTGAATAGAGGATATTTTTCAAAACATGTAGAAATTGCATTCCTTTTTTTCTGCCTTTCATTTTGCCATTTTTTATAATAACGGCTTTTTTGCCTGCTTTCGTGTTTTGAAAAGCTGATTTTCATTGTCGCTGTTCGTTTTGAGAGAAATTACAAAAGGCAACGTCAGGAGTTAATCCGGTATCTGCTCCCACCGGCAATTAAAATACCAGTCGTTTTACAAAATACCTGCAATTACGCCCCGAAATTGCCCCGACAGTAAATCCGGTTGTTACGTCATAAGCTAATTTGTTGGAACCGGCAGTTTTAATTTTTCAGGTTTTTCCGGTTCATAATAAAAAAGTAGATTAGAAACCCTAATGAGATGAATACCAGTAAAATACCAATGGGTAAAACCGCATTTCGGTAATCTATCATTGTTGGGTTCACCTGGCGTAGTACCTCGATGAGGATGAATCCAAGTCCTGTGGTGAGTGCGACCAGTCCCCATTTTAATGAAGGATACCGGTTAATTTCTTCGGTCTGTTTTGGCGGCTCTAAAATACCTGCCTTGTCGATGTGGCCGGCTTTAATGATTTTCCTTTTCAGCAGGTATTCTGCCATTAGTTTCATCATGTGGTATAACCCAAAAAACACGACGGCCGGAATTAAAACATCTGTTACCATAATTATTTGTTTTTAAAATTTAACATTCTGACCGTTTGACTCAACGTGGGAGGGAAATGTTGCAGGCAGATGAATATTTTTTTGCACCGGCCTTGTTCAGGCAGGGATTGAAGCGGCAGCCCGGCGAAGCAGATTGCAGTGACGGCCCGGCTGGAAGCGGCGACCAGAGGAAGCCCGCTGAAAGCCGTTGGCGGAACTGTGACCTGCAAGACGGCTAAAGCGAAGAGCCCGGCTGCCTGCCAAAAAATAATTGGAAGAAACTGCAACTTTTTTATTGGGTTGGAGTCTGATTGAGTGAATATGAACGATGCAGAGCTGGTACAACAAATAATAGCCGGAAACGAAAATGCGTTCCGTTACCTGGTGGCGAACCACCAGCGGCTGGTTTTGCACATCGTTGGGCGGGTGGTGAAACAACAGGAAGATGTGGAAGATATTTGCCAGGATGTTTTTCTGAAGGTGTTCCGAAAAATAAGAAATTTCAGAGGCGAATCGCGGCTTTCGACCTGGATTGCAACCATTGCCTACAATACAAGTGTTACGCACATAAGGGGCCGCGGACGAAAACATGAAGTGCTGGTGGATGAGGATGCCAGACTTGACCTGGGAAAAACGGATGACTTGCTGGTGCAGAAAACGGTGGAAAAAGAGGAGGCAAAAGCGATTTTGCTTCAGATGATTGAAAAGCTGCCTGTGCAGTACCGTACTGTGCTAACCTTGTTTCATTTGGAAGAATTTTCATACAAAGAGGTGGAAGAAATTACCGGAATGCCGGAGGGGACGATTAAAAGTTATCTTTCGCGGGCACGAAAGCTATTGAAAGATAAACTGGAGCTGGTTATTGAATTGGAGAAAACAAATATATTTGCATGTTATGCAGAAGGATGAAAAGAATATTTTGGTGGAAAACTGGCTGGAAGAGGCGCTGAAAAGTTCGCCGGAATTTTCGCTGCCTGATAATTTTGCTGATAAAGTTACAGCAAAAGTGAGCAGGCGGTTTGCATGGGAGCAGTACATTAAAGAATTTCTGGTGTACCTTGGAACGGTTGTGGGGGTTTTGGCTGTTTCGGTTGCCATGGCTTTTATCTGGCTTGGCGCAGATTGGCAGGAATGGCAGAATTTTCTGTTGAAAAACCTGACCTGGATTGCCGGCCTTAATGTTCTGGGGCTTTTTGTGCTTTTTGCCGACCGGGTGCTGTTACGCTATTTTTTCTTCAGGTTTTCGCGACAGGAACTTAATTAGAGGGTTTTCTGCTTCGCAGGTACACAACATCACCAGCATGGGGATGTTCTCCCGGGTTCATGCGGTTTCGACGGTACAGCGGCCTCAGTTTTATTCCATACATTTGCGAAATAAAATGCATGGTTTCGCCTTCCGATGCCGTATGGTATTCATGATTTCGGGCCGGGCGGCGGTGTTTGGCTTCAATGTAAACCACCTCGTTGGGTTGCGGCCTGTATCCTTCTGCATGATCGTTGTATTTGTAAAGTTCCCAGGCTTCCATGCCCATTGCCTGTGCCAAAATTTCGTAAGTGTCACCCTCACGGGCAGAAACTGCGTCCAGGTTATTGAGCTTAAATACTTTTCTGCTGTTGAAGGGATTGATGGTAATCCGATCGCTCATCCCCTGATTGACCTGTTGTCTTCCTTCATAGGCAGCCAGTGGTCTTAGGGCCTGCTTGTAGTCGAGGTTGTAAAGATTATGGTCTTCAATAATCTTTATCAGGGTTCTGTCGTAATGCCGTGCAGTGGCATAACCTGCCTCTTTTAATCCTTTTGCCCAGCCTTTGTAGTCGTCGGGCGCCAGTTGAAACAGGAAGGCATACCGAGGGTTTCCCATTAAAAAGTTGGAATGGTCTAAAAACGACTCTTCCACCGATTTATAGGCACGGAAACACTCGTTTTTCTCGTCGTCGTCATGATATACGCGACCACCCTTCCAGTTACTTTTACATTTGATTCCGAAGTGGTTATTGGAGTTTCGGGATAGCTGGCTGTTGCCATTTCCCGATTCAAGAATGGCCTGTCCCATTTTAATGCTGGCAGGAATGCCGCTACGGCCCATCTCTTCTATGGCAAGCAACTGGTATTTCCGAATGTATTCTTCACGGGTGTATTGTGCCTGTAATGAACTTACAAGAGAAAAATAAAGAATTATCACAAAACCATACTTCATTGCCAACGTTTTCTGTTTAAATGACGAAAATAACTGCTTGGTTCAATTAAACCACATGTAAAGCCGTGATTTTATAAACATAGTTCCGTGAATATCGTTGTTTGGTTGCTTTTGTTTTGTCTTTTTCGCCCATTATTTCGATAAAATTGTACTTTTGAACAAATTCACTGATATGCGAACGAAAGAATTACGGATTTTCGTATATGAATACGCTACAATTCTGGACCTGCCCAGGGCCGACCAGAAGCTTGTACTTGCTGCCCGTGAGGCGGTGCAGCGGGCTTATGCACCTTATTCAAAATTTTATGTTGGAGCGGCTCTTTTACTGAATAATGGTGAAATAGTAACGGGGAACAACCAGGAAAATGCTGCCTTTCCTACCGGACTTTGTGCCGAAAGAGTCGCTTTGTTCAGCGCACATTCCCGTTTCCCGCAAACGGGTATAAAAACTCTTGCTGTAACTGCTTCCAACAGCAATGGATTGGTTGAAGGGCCGGTAAAACCATGCGGTTCGTGCCGGCAGGCCATGGTTGAAACCGAGGCAAGATTTAAACAGCCCATCCGGATTATCCTCGACGGGAAAAAGAAAATTCAGGTATTTGAAGGAGTTGACAACCTGCTTCCTTTTGCATTTAAACCGGAATCACTGGACTGAACTGGTTATTGCGAAAAAGTTTTACAAACTCATTCCACACTTTATCGCTGGGGGGTTCGGCCACAATGGTTACCGGTGATTTTTTTACCGGATGAATAAACTCCAGTTTCCGCGCATGTAAATGAATTCCTTTGTTCTTGTTTGGCCGCGGAAATCCGTATTTCAGGTCGCCTTTGATGCGCAGATTCAATGTTCCCAGTTGTACCCTGATTTGATGATGCCTTCCGGTAAACAAATCGATTTCCAGCAGATGATACCTTTCCAGACTGGCAACATGCCGGTATGTAAGCCGTGCATATTTTCCGTCGGGAACCGGTTGGGGATATGCATAACTCTTATTCTTATCCTGTTTTTTTTTCAGATAGTGTTCCAGTGTGTCGGAGTGTTTTGGTGGCCGTTTGTTAACCACTGCCCAATATGTTTTGTTTATCTGGTTTCTGGTCGAAAACATCAGGTTAAGTCGCTCCAGTGCTTTGCCGGTTTTAGCCAACAGTACAATGCCGCTGGTGGGGCGATCGAGGCGGTGGGGAAGACCTACAAAAACATTACCCGGTTTGTTGTATTTCACCTTCAGATAATCTTTTACCTCGTCAACAAGCGTACGCTCGTCGGTAATGTCCGACTGCACAAGCTCTCCGCAGGCTTTGTTAACAGCAATAATATGGTTGTCTTCGTAAAGTATTTCCACTTTTAACCCGTAACTTTTAACTTTCAACTTTCAACTGTTTCAGTACTGTTCTTTTTCGTTGGGGAAATCCCTTGATTTCACATCTTGTATATAATTTCCTACGGCTCCTTTTATTTCTGCTCCCAGGTTGTGGTAACGGCGCAGAAACCGCGGTGAAAACTGTTGAGTAATTCCCAGCATATCGTGAATAACCAATACTTGTCCGTCAACCCCCGATCCGGCGCCAATACCTATTACCGGAATTTTAAGTTCTTCGGCCACCTGTTTCCCCAGTTTTGCAGGAATTTTTTCCAGAACCAAAGCAAAGCAGCCGGCTTCTTCCAGAAGTTTGGCGTCTGACAGCAATTTTTCAGCTTCGGCTTCTTCTTTGGCCCTTACAGAATAAGTGCCAAATTTATGAATTGACTGGGGCATCAGGCCAAGGTGACCCATTACCGGGATACCTGCCGAAAGAATTCGGTTAACCGATTCAATAACTTCAGCGCCGCCTTCCAGCTTTACAGCATCGGCAGCCGTTTCTTTCATGATTCGAATGGCCGAACTAAGTGCTTCACGCGAATTTCCCTGATAAGTACCAAAAGGTAAATCAACCACAACCAGCGCCCGTTTTACTGCCCTTACCACAGAAGCTCCATGATAAATCATCTGGTCGAGGGTAATGGGCAGGGTGGTTTCATGTCCTGCCATTACGTTGGATGCAGAGTCTCCCACCAGCACCACATCGATGCCTGCTTCGTCAACCAAACTGGCCATGCTGAAATCGTATGCAGTTAACATGGCAATTTTTTCATCCCTCAGTTTCATTTCCGATAACCGGTGGGTAGTTACTTTTTTTATTTCGCTTTGTACCGACATGCCTTTGTTTTTTTAACAGGCTACAAAAGTAACCAAAGGTTTTACCACTGCAAAATAGTGGAATTTTGGCACAGGAAATTCTTACTTAACTTTTATTAACCACATGGAACCAGACTTTGCCGGAAGTTTCGTTATTTTGCTTCGTTAAATAATGATTCAGAAAATGAGGATTGGATTTTTTTCTTTCACTACTATTTTGTTTGTTCTGACTATCTTAGCGACTAAGGTGTCGGCCCAACCGGAAAATGAAAATTCAGCAAAGAGTTTTTTTATTAAAAAGGAACTGACTACGGGTGTGATATTTTCATTCGATGCAAACCGGGAAGAGCTTCGTACCGATAGATCATATAGTTTTGAAGAACTGGAAAACGGCGCTCTGCATTTTAGGTGGAAAAATCAAAGCTGGAATTACTTGCCTTCCCGGCAGGAAACCTGGGGTTATTCACTTGAAGCTGGCCCTTATTTTGGGAAAGGCGACCTTATTGACAGTTCCGGTGTTGAGGTGATTGACGCTGAACAAAAACGAACCGGATTACGTGGTATGGCCCATGCAAACTATTCTTCCCGCTTTTATTTCGACCAAAAAAATTATACCATTGTAGATATCAGCGCATGGGGCCATTACGACCTCTTCAGACAAAATACAGAAGGAACGCGCATTGATTCGAACCAGTTGATTCACAATTACGATGACAAGTCGGACCAATCTCAATTCAGATATGGACTTCGGGCAAAAGCAGGCTGGGGAATCGGTCGCCTCGATGTGGTGAATCATTACATGACAGCTTCGTGGTTGCTCGGCAAATATTACCCCGGACGCCTTTTTTCCGAACCGGAAATTTTTGCCGTTGCCCGCGAAATTGGCCGGATAAAACATTCACGGGACGCCCGCACCGGTCACGATTCGGAGATAGAGTGGAACCGGTTAATGGAATTTTTAAACGAGGAGTTATTGCTGAAAAAACCCGATGCAGGCGTATCTGACTGGGAATTGACGGAATATCGCACCCGGCTTGAGGGTTCCCGGGTAGAGTTCGGACCGTTTTTCAACTATTTCAACCGCGAGCCCGATTTTGTTTACGGTGGTTACCTTAAATTTGAAAACCATACGTATTGCAGCCTGAAAAGAAACCGGAATTTGAGTGCACGGCTCAGTTACAACGGTTATAAAAGGAAGGACTGGATTCTGTTGGAAACCGCTTTGGGCTGGAGTTTTTATCCCAGTTTGAAAACCGAATATGGTTTCGGTTTGAAATACATGCCAGGCATGGTGGTTGACGGTTTTGATGATATTGGCCCCATTCGGCACAATTTTATTCCTTACCTGGAATATTTCAGTCAGGTCAACTCAAAATACAGGATTGAAACCGCGCTGGCGTGGCGCATTGCTCCCAACGATCAGTTTATGCTTCCGGGACCCGAAGTGTCAGTTTCGGTTTACAGAAGTAAGTATTAAACCCGCAGGAAAATTTTCTTTTTGTACATGTAATACAGCACCAGCCAAATAATCAGGAGGTTGCCAAAAATCAGGAATAGGTCGCCGTTTTCGCCCATGGGGTTGGCCAGCCAGCCCAGGAAAAATCCGGTAATTCGGGGTACATCAACAATGCGGGCAAACAGGTAAACAAAAATGGAATTCATGCCAATTACCCTGAAATAGAATGCCCAGCTCCGGAATCCCCAGTGGTCGATAACCAGGTAGAAAAACGCCAGCAGTAAAAAACTGATGCCGCCGTTGAGCAGGTTAAAAGTGGATGTCCAGCAGCTTTTAATGATGGGGTAAAATGGTGACAAAGCAAGTGCAAGGCCAATGCCTGCAATACCAGCCAATGAAAGATACCCCATTTTTTGCCAGTCGCCGAATTTTTTGTGGCGTAAAATGGTTCCGGCGAAAGTTCCCATCAGTGTAATGCCAGTGGCAGAAAGGCTGCAAAGAATCCCTTCGGGGTCGAAGGTGCCGCCGTAAAGTCTGCCGGGCAACAACATGCGGTCGATATAACCGTTCATACAACCTTCGGGAGTTAAAACGCCGGCGCCAAACCCGGGCACCGGAACCAGCAACTGCAAAATGCCCACGCCAGCCAGAATGCCGCCCAGCCAGATGAGCCTGTTGCGAACCGACTGAAAATAAATGACAATAACCGCCGCAAAAAAGTAGGCAATACCAATTTGTCCCAAAACACTGGCAATCCGGCCATCCTGAAAACCATTGCGAAAAGTACCGTTGTACAAAATTCCAAGAACGATTAAGATGATGAGGCGTTTAAACGCTTTTAAAAACAATTTTCGCTGCGGAACATTTTTTTCCAGTTTGGAAATTACAGAAAATGGAATGGCCACGCCGGCAATAAACATAAACAGCGGAAAAATCAGGTCGTAAAACCGGAAACCTTCCCATTTTACGTGTTGCATTTGGGTTTCGAGCCAGCCGGCGCCTGTCATTTGCGAAAGTGCGACAGCAAGCGCTCCTCCGCCGGTTATCCAGAACATATCGAAACCGCGAAGGGCATCGAGCGAATAAAGCCGTTTTTGAGGCTCTGTCCGTAAAGGTTTTGTTGTCATTTTATGTCGATTTTAGCCACCGAAAATAGCAAACTTTTCTGTTCAACTAAAATTATCTGCCCCTGTTTTAAGTACCCCTGTTTTATCCCGAAAAAATATTTCTGCCTTTTTGTCACCGGTTTTTGACAGAAGGTTTCCCTTATTGTGTTTCTGCTGTGCCATATTTTCGCATTGTTCCCCGATTTAACGGGTGGCACAGTCATTGATATTCAGGGTACAGTTTTTAGTGAAATGCTGAAAAGGAAAATTTAAAATATTAACGAAATACATATTTAAAATGGGAAAAATAATTGGAATCGACTTAGGGACTACCAACTCATGTGTGGCAGTTATGGAAGGTAACGAACCTGTGGTAATACCCAACAGCGAAGGAAAACGCACAACACCTTCGATTGTTGCTTTTATTGAAAACGGGGAACGTAAAATTGGCGACCCGGCAAAAAGGCAGGCGATTACCAATCCTGAAAAAACTGTTTTCTCCATCAAACGTTTCATGGGCGAAACATTTGACAGGGTGAACAAGGAAGTAGCACGAGTACCTTACAAAGTAGTAAAGGGAGATAATAATACGCCGCGTGTACAGATTGACGACCGCAAATATTCGCCGCAGGAAATTTCGGCCATGGTTTTGCAGAAAATGAAAAAAACCGCCGAAGACTACCTGGGACAGGAAGTGAGCGAAGCTGTTATTACTGTACCCGCATATTTTAGTGACTCGCAACGCCAGGCCACCAAAGAAGCCGGTGAGATTGCCGGACTGAAAGTGCGCCGCATCATCAACGAGCCTACCGCCGCATCGCTGGCTTACGGTTTAGACAAGATGGACAAAGACATGAAAATTGCCGTTTTCGACCTCGGTGGTGGAACTTTCGACATTTCCATCCTCGAACTGGGCGACGGTGTTTTTGAAGTAAAATCGACCGACGGCGATACGCACCTTGGAGGTGACGATTTCGACCAGGTGATTATTGAATGGCTGGCCGATGAGTTTAAAAAAGACGAAGGTGTTGATCTGAAACGCGATCCGATGGCATTGCAGCGGTTGAAAGAAGCTGCCGAAAAAGCCAAAATCGAATTGTCCAGTTCATCCCAAACCGAAATCAACCTGCCCTACATTATGCCGGTTGACGGCATTCCAAAACACCTGGTGAAAACGCTTACCCGTTCAAAATTTGAGCAGCTTTCCGATTCGCTGATTAACGCAACCATCGAACCTTGCCGCAAAGCATTGAAAAATGCAGGTTTAACTGCCAGCGACGTCGACGAAGTGATTTTAGTTGGAGGTTCAACCCGTATTCCTGCAGTGCAGGAAAAAGTGAAAGGTTTCTTCGGGAAAAACCCTTCGAAAGGCGTGAACCCGGATGAGGTTGTTGCCGTTGGCGCTGCCATTCAGGGTGGTGTACTTACCGGCGAAGTAAAAGATGTGTTGTTGCTCGATGTTACTCCGCTTTCGCTGGGTATTGAAACCATGGGCGGTGTAATGACAAAATTGATTGAAGCCAACACTACCATTCCAACCAAAAAATCGGAATCATTTACTACCGCAGCTGACAATCAGCCTTCGGTTGAAATTCACGTGTTGCAGGGTGAACGACCCATTGCATCGGGTAATAAAACCATCGGGCGTTTCCACCTCGACGGCATTCCGCCGGCTCCGCGTGGTATTCCGCAAATTGAAGTAACGTTCGACATCGATGCCAACGGTATTTTGCATGTAAACGCAAAAGACAAGGCAACCGGAAAATCACAATCAATCCGTATCGAAGCTTCTTCCGGATTATCTGACGATGAAATCAAACGGATGAAGCAGGAAGCAGAAGCCAACGCCGAGGCCGACAAGCAGGCCAAAGAAAGAGTTGATAAACTGAATCAGGCCGACAGTCTCATTTTCCAGACTGAAAAACAACTGAAAGAATACGGAGACAAAATTCCGGCTGACAAGAAAAAGCCCATCGAAGATGCGCTGGCCAAACTCAAAGAAGCACATAAAAGCCAGGATTTGGCAGCAATCGATACAGCAATGAATGAACTGAATACAGTTTTTTCTGCTGCTTCGCAGGAGATGTACAACGCAGCACAAGCCCAGGGAGGCCAGCAAGCCGGTCCGCAAGGTGAACAGCAGCAACAGTCTCAGCAGGGCGGTTCAGACAAAGGCGGCTCAAAAGACGACGGCGAAGTTACCGATGTGGATTTTGAAGAAGTGAAATAAGACGAGGATAAAAATCATTTATAAACCCTGCGTGAACTTCATGCAGGGTTTTTTATATCCTTATGTTTGTGTCGATAATCGCCCCTTTTGGTTTCTGGCGCATTCGTTTGGGTACACTTTGAATTACAGATTCTTTTAAAGCCGAAATCTGTCTCTCTTTGGGATTGTTACGGGTGGTAACCAAACTGATTTCCCGGACGGGTGTTGTTCCTGCAATGGATTTTACAAGTTCTTCCTGATCGGATGGTATGTTAATGGTAGCCAGTTCGGGTAAAAAAGTAATACCGTTTTGGTTTTCCACAATTCTTCTTAACGATTCAATGGAGTTGCTTCTGTACACCAGGTTTTGCGATTTTTTCTTTTGCAGGTTGATTCTGCAAATGGAATTCACCTGATTTTGAAAACAATTGCCTTCCTCCAGATACCAGATATCTTTTTCGGGAATATCCTCAATCTCAAACGTTTTATTGTTGAATTGCGGATGTTTTTCCGACACATAGGCAAAAAAGCGTTCGTAGAACAAACACTCAAAAATCACCCCAACTGCAATAACCGGCGTTGACAAAATTCCGCAGTCGAGTGTTCCCGTTTTTATCTGGCGAATGATTTCTTCTGTTCTTAATTCTGTTATTTCGACCTGAAGATGAGGAAAGCTCGCGTTCAGACTTCCAATAAAAAAAGGTACAAGGTAAGGCGCAAGTGTGGGTATGATGCCGACTTTCAGGAAACCTTTAACTTCGTCACCCATCTCAAACGAAACTTTTTTCAAGTCACTTACCAGTTTCAGAATTTCCAAAGCTTTTGCATAAAAAGTTTCTCCTTCGGGTGTGAGTTGCAACGGTCTTTTTCGCCTGTCAATCAACCGAAATCCCAGTTCCTCCTCCAGTTTCCCGGTTTGCAGACTTAAGGCTGGTTGTGTTATCTGTAGCTTTTCGGCAGCCAGCGAAAAACTGCCGAACCGGACAATCGCTTTTAAATATTCGAGCTGAGTGAAATTCATTATTAGTTTTTGTAATAAGCATATAAAAATAGTAAATATTACTTATAGTATATTTGTATCAGTTAAAAAACAAAAAAAATCATTTAAAATTTAAGAAAATATGAAAGCAAATAATTCGAATTTAGTTGAGAGATTAAACCAGTTACTGGCCGATTACCAGATTTATTATCAAAACCTTCGTGCATTGCACTGGAATGTGAAAGGACAGCAGTTTTTTATGCTTCATGAAAAATATGAAGAGTTGTACGATGAATCAGCCGAAGTGATCGACGAAATCGCAGAACGCATTCTGATGATTGGCGGACAACCGGTTCACACCTTTGCTGACTATTTAAAAACAGCAAAATTAAAAGAAGCAGGTTTTATTTCGGAAGGTAAAAAAGGTGTTGAATTAGTGTTGGAAAACAGCCGCTATCTGCTGAAAAGTTTCAACGAAATTCTTAAACTTGCCGATGGCGACGAAGGAACTTCTGCCCTGATGGGTGACCTGATTGGCGCTGCCGAAAAACGCATCTGGATGTTTGAGTCCACTTTGGGTTGATAATACGCACAAACAATAACAGAAAAGGTTATCTCATAAGGTTGAGATAGCCTTTTTTGATTTTTTCCTCACACGGGAGTATTTTAAATATTCAACTGCATGTGTCCCAAAAGCCTTGCGTTGAAAAAGGGTGTTGCCTTTTGGTTATACTGCTTCTGCTGCTCTTAACCTTGCTTTTCTGCGGTCAACCACAACTTTGTAAGTCGGGTCTTCGAGAATGTTTACCTCAATTATTTCGTTTGCATTATCCAACAGTTGGAGGCAGTCGGAACTGAGGTGCCGCAAGTGCAGTTTTTTCCCCAGTTTTCTGTAGCGCTCGGTAATTTTATTTAGTGCTTCAATACCCGACATGTCGGCTACCCTGCTTTCCGAAAAGTCGATTATTACTTCTTCCGGATCGTTGGCAATTTCAAATTTTTCGTTAAAAGCACTAACCGAACCAAAAAAGAGCGGGCCGTAAATTTCATAGTGTTTAATTCCATGCTCATCCACATATTTCCGTGCGCGAATACGTTTTGCATTTTCCCAGGCAAATACCAGTGCCGAAAAGGCAACTCCGATAAGTACTGCCAGGGCAAGGTTGTGCATAAAAACCGTTATGAGGGTAACTACCACCATAACAATGATGTCGGGCTTTGGCATTCGTTTAAAGGTTCTCAGGCTTGTCCATTCGAACGTTCCTATGGCAACCATCATCATAACACCTGTTAATGCAGCCATAGGAATTCGCTCGATAATTCCTGAGCCAAACATTATAAGCACAAGCAATACAAGAGAGGCGATAATTCCCGAAATCCTTGTGCGTCCTCCCGACGATATGTTAATAAGGCTCTGGCCGATTAATGCGCATCCTCCCATGCCCGAGAAAAACCCGGAAAGCGTATTGCCCGCACCCTGTGCAATGGCTTCTTTGTTACCCCAGCCGCGGGTTTCAGTTATTTCATCAATGAGGTTCATGGTAAGCAAGCTCTCAACCAGACCTACTGCAGCTACCATTAAAGCGTATGGAAAAATAACATTGAGAGTTTCCAGCGTGTAAGGAATTTTGGGTATGTTAAACGGTGGAAAACCTCCCTGTACAGAAGCAATATCGCCCAGCATTCTTGTATCCAGGTTTAGCAACAAAACCAGTCCTGTAACTACCAGGATGGCCGCCAGGGGTGATGGGAATGCTTTGGTTATTTTGGGGAATTTCCAAATTATGAGCATGGTAAACAGAACAAGTCCGACCATCAGTAACAACGGAGTTCCGGTCATCCAGTGAAGACTGCCCCCGGGATCTGTCCACTTGAACTGAGTAATTTGCGACAAAAAAATGATGATTGCGAGGCCATTGACGAATCCATACATAACCGATTGTGGAACCAGCCTGATGAACTTTCCGAGTTTAAAAATTCCTGCCAGCATTTGTATGATACCGGCAAGAATTGCAGTGGCAAATATGTATTCCGGACCATGTGTTTTGGCTAAAGCAACAATAATTATGGCAATGGCTCCGGCAGCTCCGGAAATCATTCCCGGGCGTCCGCCGAAAATAGATGTTACCAGCCCCATGGTGAACGCAGCATACAAGCCGGTGAGCGGCGATAAGCCTGCAACCAGCGAAAAGGCAATAGCCTCGGGAATCAGAGATACAGAAACGGTTATTCCGGCTAATATTTCGGTTCTTAAATCAATTTTTTCCCTTAAATCGAACAAATTAAAAATATACTTCATACATGTTTTCCTGTTAATTGTTTTTCACCAACGCTGAAAAAATAAATGTTTCTCTGCCATACATTTTACAGGTAATTTTGCAGTAAAATGTTTTGTTGTTTTTCAAAATAAACACTGCAAAGATAGAAAAACCGGAAAATGACATATTTGTGTTAACATTTGATTAACAGGAGTTTTGGGGGAAATGCAGGCTGAAAATTAGCACATTAATATGTTGTAAAGCATATTTTGCTGTTTTTTCGTAATTTGCCGAAATAACAGTAAAATAACAATGGATGTTTAATCGATGTGTTTATTTCTCTATGTTTTTCTTCCAATATAAAACACATAACCGTAATACGCTTTATATCTGGAATACAACTCCGCCTCACGACGTTCGTTTGCCACCAGGTCTTCTGCTGTTTTGTTCCCTGCATGTTTTTCCAGAAATGACTTTTGCGCCTCAACCTGCGGGACATAGAAGTGTTCTGTCCAGCAGTTTTCGGGCAGAATGAAGGTGGCAACAGGAACGTATCCGGCTTTTTGCAATTGTGCCACTTTATTTGGAATGGTGTCAATTTCCGGATAAGCCTCCGTCCAGAACCGGTGGATTTCATCAGGCCGGTTTTCGGAAAACCATGAAGCATCGGTAACGGCAAGGTATCCGCCGGTTTTCAGAAATTTCCGCCACTCGTTCAGGCCCCGTTCAAAACCGATATTGTAAATCGCTCCTTCCGACCAGATTACATCCAGTTCGTTTTCCTGAAACGAAAGGTTCTCCATCGACCCGACAATGCCTTTCACCCTTTGCCGAAGGTTCAGCTTTTCTGCATTCCGGTTGAACAGATCGATAAAGCCCGGAAAGAGGTCAATTCCTGTAATTCGGCCCGGCGCATTTTGCGCCAGCACCATGGTCTGCCCGCCGGTGCCGCAGCCAATATCGGCAATGTGCGATTCCTCTGTAAGGTTATCGATAAAGCTCAAAGCTTTTATGGTCACTTCCGGATTGCCCGGCCCCTGCCTTTCAACAGAAGAAAAATATTCGCAGATTAAATCAAAATCGAATTCGTGGATGGATTTATTCTCGTTACTCATGGTGATATATGTTTGTATATCAAATTGCTTTTGCTGTATAAAAGTAGAGATTTTTGGTTTAAATTCAGTTACCCTTCACATTTCAAAAAGAATTATATTTGTGAGAATCAAATAAAAACGAAGACAAAATGGAAAAAAGGGAGTACAAAAAAGGAATAACCCGGCGCGATTTTTTGCAAACCGGTGCCAAGCTGACTGCTGCCGGTATGATTGCAGGCATGGGAACGACAAGGTTGTTTGCCGCTGTAAGTAGTGGGCCAATGGGAAACCCTGTTGAGCGGATTACCCTGAACAATGGAGTTCAAATGCCGGTTCTCGGTTTCGGAACGTTATACCTCAACGACGCGGTGGGCGAAAAATGTGTTGCCGACGCCATTTCGCTGGGTTACCGGCTTATTGACACCGCCACGATTTACGGCAACGAGGAGGCAGTTGGCGCCGGGATAAAACGCAGCGGAATTGACCGCAAAGAGCTTTTTGTAACTTCTAAAGTTTGGGTTGAAGACTCGGGGTATGAAAAAGCGAAAATAGCCTTTGAAACATCGCTGAACAAACTGGGACTGGATTACCTTGATTTGTACCTCATACACCGGCCGCGTGGCGATGTAAAAGGTTCGTGGAAAGCCATGGAGGAACTATACAAAGAGGGCAAAATCAAGGCCATTGGCGTCAGCAATTTTACTCCTGCCCAGATTAAAGATTTAATGGCCGGCAGCAGTGTTAAACCGGCAGTTAATCAGATTGAAGCGCACGCCTTTTTCCAGCAACCCGAAGACCTTGATTTCCTGAAAGAAAACGAAATTCAGATGGAAGCCTGGTCGCCGTTTGCACAGGGTCGCAACGAACTGTTCACCAACGAAACCCTTGCAGAAATCGGTAAAAAGTACAATAAAACCAACGCACAGGTGAGCCTTCGGTGGCATTACCAACGAGGCATTGTGACTATCCCGCGCACTTCGCAGACAGCGCACATGAAGGAAAACCTGAATATTTTTGACTTTGAGCTCAGCGAGTCCGACATGAAAACCATTTCGAAGCTGGATTTAAACGTCACCCAGTTTCCGGAGTGGGATTAAATTTAGCCGGTATTTCAAAAAGAGAGTTTATCGAATCAGTGGGGCATTATGGCGTTTCTGTTTTTGGCGAAAGCATTGATGATTTGGAAAAAATCATAAATGGATAAGATTATTGTTTCAGATACCAGTTGTTTAATTGCATTAGCGAATATCGATAAACTGGGAATCTGATTGAAAAAATAATTGAAAACTTCAGCAAGAAATAATACCAAAGTTCCAATCAATCTGTTTTTTCCCCTAATCTTCCAAACCTTACAAACATCAACCCACCGTTTACCAGAAAAGCAGAAATTATAATCAAATTCCCAGTTAGCGGGTCGCCCCAGAGGTTGATGAGTTTACCGGCCAGTGCCACAAAACCGCCAAGCAGAATGGCTGCGGTAAGTTGCGGTTTTACAACCTTTAATTTTAACAACCCAGCCAGCATGGGCACCACAAATGCGCCCGAAAAAAAGGTGAGTGCCAGCAGCAGCGACTGCAAAATGGAGGTCACAAACAGGGCGATGCCAATGCTCAGGACACCCAGCACAACAATCAGAATCCGGGTCAGCCGGAACGCCTTTTTTTCTTCCATATCGGAGTGAAACAATTCACTGAGGATGAGCGAAGAGGTGAGCAGCGTGGTGTCAGCCGATGACATCACCGCCGAAAGCAATGCCGCAATGAACAGCCCGTAAAACCAGTTGGGCAGCAGGTGCTGTGCAAACGACATGATTTCCCGGCTTCCGGTGGCGTTGGAGTAAACGCCCAGAAAGGTGAGTGCGAAAGAAACGGGAATCAGGATTATGGCCACAATCAGCACACTGCGGGTGGCTGTTTTTTCATCTTTGGCGCAAAACACGCGGGAATAAATGTCGGGGCCCACCACAAACGTAACTGAGTAGGTGAGCACCAGAATCAGCAAATCCACACCGGTAAACGATTTGTTAAACAGGGCGCTGGTTTCAAGTGTGGGCAGAGAAGCAGCTTCGTGTGACCGGGAAGCAAAAACAGTCAGAGCTAACAGTCCGGCCACAATGAGCACGGATTGAAGCGTGTCGGTTTTTAAAATGCTCACTTGCCCGCCAAAAAGAGTGTAAAGAATAAATACCGTTCCGGCCAGCACAGCGGCAGCAGAATAGCCGATAATTTCCAGTCCGGAAAGGATTTTGGCTGCGGCAATTATTTGCGCTCCCACAATCCCCAGCCACGCCAGCGGAATCACCAGCGACGAAATTAACCGCGCCTGTTCCCCAAAAAAATGACCCAGCAAACCGGGTAAGGTAAACTTTCCGTAGCGACTCACATATTTGGCTAACGGCACCAGCATAAACAGTCCGAACGATGCACAAAACAGAAACCACAATGCCGCCCAGCCCACACTCTGACTTAACTCGATGGTGCCCAGAATGGCCGAACCGCCCAGAATAGTCGCGAGCAAACTTCCTGAAACCGGAATTAGTTTTGCATTTTTCCCAGCTACGTAGTAATCTGACGGCGTTTTTATTTTGAACCAGGAATAAACGCCCAGCATCAACACGAATACAAAATATATGGCTGTAAAATATACCGGGTTATCCATATTTTTTTTCAAACTGAGTGGCAAATATCGGAAAATCTGATGCAATATTGTATTTTCGCTAAGTTTTTAAAAATTCAATTTAATATGAAACAGTTGATTATTCCCTTTTGGGTGGTTTTATTATTTTTGACCGGATGTAATACGAAGGAGCGAATCGCTCCGCCAAAAGCAAAGAAAGTACCGATGGAATTGACAATACACGGACATACCCGCGTGGATAACTATTACTGGTTGCGCGAACGCGAAAACCCGGAAGTAATTGAATTTCTTGAAGCGGAAAATGACTACAAGGAGCAGGTGATGGCACATACTGAGTCGCTTCAGGAGGATCTTTTCGAGGAAATAAAATCGAAAATCAAACAGGAGGACGAATCGGTTCCATACAAAAAGAGCGGTTATTACTATTACAGCCGCACCATTCCCGAAACCGAATATTTTCTGGTGTGCCGTAAAAAAGGTTCGCTGGATGCCGGGGAGGAAATCATGCTCGATGTGAACCAAATGGCCGAAGGTTACGATTATTACCAGTTGGGAGGGACAGCTGTTAGTCCCGACAATAAACTGCTGGCATTTAGTGTGGACACCGTCAGCCGCCGGAAATACACCATTTATTTTAAAAATTTGGAAACCGGCAAATTGCTTGAAGATGCTATCCCGTTAACCTCGGGTGGAATTGTTTGGGCAAACGACAATAAAACGGTATATTATGTGCTGAAAGATGATGTAACATTGCGTTCAGAGCGGATTATGAAACACACGCTGGGTACCCCGTTTGAGGAAGATGAAGAAGTATTTTACGAGGAAGATGAAACTTTTTCGGTGTTCATTTACAAAACCAAGTCTGAAAAATATTTGATAATTGGCAGTGGAAGTACGCTCACTTCGGAATACCGCTTTTTGGATGCGAACAATCCCGGCGGAGAATTCAGCATTATTCAGCCCCGCACCCGCGGCCTGGAATATGAAGTGGAACATTTTGGCAACGATTTTTACATTCGCACCAACCTTGATGCCCTGAATTTTAAACTGGTGAAAACGCCGGTTTCGGCAACTGAAAAAGAAAACTGGCAGGAGGTTATTTCACACCGGGAGGATGTTTATTTTTCCAATTTCGAAATAATGAAGAATTACCTGGTGGTTTCGGAGCGGAAGGAAGGAATCACCCAACTGCGTGTGATGCCCTGGGAAGGAGCCGATGAATATTACATCACTTTTGATGAAGATATTTATACAGTTCGTGGCAATGTGAATCTCGATTTCGATACCGAAGTTTTCCGTTTCAGCTACACATCGCTCACAACGCCCAATTCCATTTTCGATTTCAACCTGAAAACCAAAGAACGTAACCTACTGAAAGAGGAAGAAGTTCTGGGCGGTTTCGATAAAACCAATTACGAAACCAAACGCATTTATGCCACTGCCGGTGACGGTACCCAAATTCCCATATCACTGGTTTACCGGAAAGGATTGCAGAAAAACAGCAATAACCCGGCGCTAATTTACGGATACGGTTCGTATGGCGCCACAATGGACCCAACCTTCCGGCTTTCCATTCTGCCACTGCTCGACCGCGGTTTTGTGTATGCCATTGCCCACATCCGGGGAGGGCAAATTAACGGCCGTTCGTGGTACGAGGACGGCAAACTGCTCAACAAAATGAACACCTTCACCGATTTTAACGATTGCGCGCAATATTTGATTGACGAAAGTTATACAAACGACGAAAAGTTGTTTGCCAAAGGAGGTAGTGCAGGCGGTTTGCTCATGGGCGCCTGTATGAACATGCGGCCCGAACTGTACAAAGGCATGATTGCCAACGTGCCTTTTGTGGATGTGGTAACCACCATGCTCGACGAAACCATTCCGCTTACCACCAGCGAATACGACGAGTGGGGTAATCCCAACAACGAAGAGTACTATCACTACATGCTTTCCTATTCGCCTTATGATAATGTAGAAGCCAAAGATTATCCGGCGCTGCTGGTTACCACCGGGTTTCACGACTCGCAGGTGCAGTATTGGGAGCCCGCCAAGTGGGTGGCCAAACTCCGCGAACTGAAAACCGACGACAATCCGCTCCTTTTCCATATCAACATGGATTACGGGCATGGAGGCGCTTCGGGCCGCTTTCAGTGGATAAAGGATGCTGCACTGGAATATGCCTTTATGTTCGATTTGCTGGGAATGGAGTAAAACTGTCTGAATTCTGTTGAGAAACATCTTTGTTCAAACCGAAAAATAGTTAAATTTGCAAATGCCGTGTTCGTACACGGTAAACAATTTAGCGGAAAATCAAATAAAAAATGAATAATTATGAACAGAATTCTCTTTTTCTTCCTGGCAGTTTTTTTTCTCAATGGATGTAACAATGCAACAGACGACGGCTGGACCGATCTATTCAACGGTAAGGATTTAACCGGCTGGAAACAACTGAACGGCGAGGCAATTTACGAAGCCATCGACGGAGAGATTGTGGGTACCACAGTGGCAAACACACCCAATTCGTTTTTGTGTACCGAAGAGGAGTTCTCCGATTTTGTGCTCGAGCTCGAAATGTTTCTGGAAGAAGATTTCAACTCGGGCATGCAGTTTCGCAGCCAGAGCCTTCCCGATTACATGAATGGTCGTGTGCACGGATATCAGTGCGAGGTGGACCCGTCGGACCGGGCCTGGAGCGCCGGTATTTACGACGAAGCCCGCCGCGGCTGGCTTTACCCTGTTGACCTGAACCCGGATGCAAAACCGGCTTTTAAACACGACGAGTGGAACAACTACCGCATCGAATGCATCGGTCCGTCCATTAAAACCTGGCTAAACGGCATTCCGGTGGCTCACCTCATCGACGATATGACCCCCAGGGGTTTTATCGCATTGCAGGTTCATTCTATCAGGGATGAATCCATGGCCGGAAGAAGAATCAAATGGAGAAATATCCGTATTAAAACCGAAAACCTTCAACCTTCGCCAGATGAAGGAATTTATGTGGTTAATATGCTGCCCAACAACCTCAGCGAGGCCGAAAAAGAGCAGGGTTTTAAACTGCTTTTCGACGGAACATCGGCTGATAACTTTAAAAGTGTTGGCAGCGATGAATTTCCGGAAGAGGGATGGCAGGTGAAAGACGGTTTACTGACTGTTTTGCCGGGCGGAAAAGGGGGAAGTATTATTACTAAGGAAGAGTTCGGTCCTTTCGAGCTGAAATTCGATTTTATGTTTACCGAGGGTGCCAACAGCGGCATAAAATACGGTTTAGGAAACAATGGCCCTTCTTTGGGACTGGAATACCAGATTCTCGATGATGAAAACCATCCCGATGCCAAAAACGGAATTGAAGGAAACCGGACGCTGGCCTCTTTATATGATTTAATTCCGGCAAATAGAGAAGGCAGGTTTGTAAACGGGCCCGGCCAATGGAATCGCGGTCGCATCATACTGTATCCCGACAACCGTGCCGAACACTGGCTCAACGGGCGTAAAGTAGTGGAGTTTACCCGCGGAAGTGATGAGTTTAAAAAACTGGTAGCCGGCAGTAAATTTGCCGAAACAGAAGGTTTTGGAATGGCCGAAAGAGGCCCGATACATATTCAGGACCATAATGACGAAGTGCATTTTAAAAGTATCAAAATAAGGGAATTATAATATGACAAACAGAAGAGATTTTTTAAAGAAAGTGACTGCCGGTGCTGCAGGAGTTGCAGTTGGCGGGTCGGCAATGGGCATGTCGGCAAAAAGTTACAGCCGTATTATCGGCGCCAACGAAAGGTTGAATGTGGCCATCATTGGGTTGGGCCGCAGGCTCGGAGCGTTTTACACACCAATTGCAAGCAGGGAGGCCAACGTGGAACTGGTTTATTTGTGCGATGTGATGGAAAAACAACGCGAAAGGGCGTTACAGAGTTTCTCGAAGCACATCGATTATAAACCGAAGCTGGAAAACGATATTCGCAAGGTGATCGACGATCAAAAAGTGGATGCCATTTTCAATGCTACGCCCGACCACTGGCATGGTCCGGGGTCGATTATGGCCATGAAAGGAGGAAAACATGTATATGTGGAAAAACCAAGCAGCCACAATATGTTTGAAAATGAGATGCTGGTGGAAGCCGCCAGAAAATTCAACCGGGTGGTACAGATGGGCAACCAGCAGCGTTCATCCGATCATACCATTGAAATTATAAATGAAATTCACAACGGAATAATTGGCGTTCCTTACCGGGCAGTTGCCTTTTATTTGAACAAACGGGGAGAAGTGCCTGTGCAAAAACCTGCGCCTGTTCCTGCCGGTTTGGACTGGTACCTGTTCCAGGGACCGGCACCCCGGCGTGCATATACCGAAGAAACCTGGGATTACAACTGGCACTGGTATGGCTGGGATTACGGTACAGCCGAAACCGGCAATAATGCCACACACGAGCTGGATGTGGCCCGCTGGGCTTTGCAGGTGAACCTGCCTTTGCACGTGGATGTTGAAGCAGGGAAACGCCACTTTTTCAACGATGGCTGGGAAATGTACGATACCATGGATGCCACTTTCCGCTTTCAGGATGACAAAATCATAAAATGGGACGGAAGAAGCCGCTCAGGGCACGATACCTATGGAGTGGGCGACCGGGGTACCATTGTCTTCGGAAGCGAAGGAACTGTTTTTGTTGACCGGGGCAGATATATTTTGTACGACAGGAACGGGAAGGTTGTTAAAGAGGTTAAATCCGGTTCGGCCGAAGCAGGAACTGCTCTCGGAGGAGGCGGTGACATGACCACCACGCATGTGATAAACTTTTTTGATGCCATTCGTGGAAAAGTAAAACTGAATGCACCCATCGACGATGCCAACATCAGTATGGCCATGGTTCACTATTCCAACATTGCCTACCGCATTGGAAAAGGGTTCGACATCGACGATAAGACAGGCCGCATGTTCGACCGCGACGCCATGAGACTGTGGAGTCGCGAATATGAACCGGGCTGGGAACCCAAAATATAGTTTTTATACAGTCAACCTATGTACTACTAAATCATAAGAATAATGTCAAAATATGAAACATTAAAAAAGGTTGTTTTCTGTGGGATAATCCTGTACATCAGTATGGCCTTTTTTTCATGCAGCACACCAAAACCCGACACGTTTTTAACTGAAATAGGGGTTTGCACCAGTGTTTCCAATGCCGGTATGCTGGCTGAACACGGTTACACTTATATTGAGGAAAGCGTTGGCCGTTTTTTAATGCCAGCAAAAAGTGAGGAAGAATTTAATGAAATGTTGCAGCAGGCACAGAATGCTGCCATTCCCGTAAAAGCCTGCAACAGTTTTATTCCCGGAAGCATGAAAAGCGTGGGGTCTGAAGCAGTTCATCCTGAAATTCTTGAGTTTATGGAAACCGCATTTCGCAGGGCGCAAAAAGCCGGTGTGGAATACATCGTTTTTGGCAGCGGCGGTTCACGCGCCGTTCCCGAGGGTTTTTCAAAAGACGAAGCCCTGCGCCAGTTTACTGATTTGTGCAGCCAAATGGCGCCCATTGCGGCCAGGTACAATGTGGTAGTTGTGCTCGAGCCACTGAACAGAAAGGAGTGCAATCTTATCAATTCGCTCACCGATGGCGGAGAAATTGTGGAAGAGGTCAATCATCCCAATTTCCGGCTTCTGGCCGATATTTACCACATGATGATAGATGATGAAGGTCCCGAAAGCATTATAAAATACGGTCACCTGATTCACCATACCCACATTGCCGAAAAAGAAGGACGCGCCGCACCCGGAACCCATAACGAAGATTTTACAGCTTACTTTTCAGCTTTAAAAGATGTGGGTTATGAAGGAAAAATGTCCATCGAATGCCGGTGGGAGGATTTGGAAACGCAGGCCCCAGGTGCAATTGAAACGATGAAAAGTCAGTTATCAAATTTAAAAGAATAAAAGATGGAAAAATCAAGAAGGAATTTCATTAAAAAATCAGCCATTGGCGCCGCCGGTATTACCATTGGGGGTTTGGGCATGTCGGCCAAAAGCTACGGAAATATCATGGGTGCCAACGACAAAATCAGGGTTGGAATACTGGGTTTTTCCAGTCGTTTCAGAAGCTCTTTGGGAAAAGCATTTCTGAAGTATGCCGATGAAATGAATTTCGAGTTTTTTACGGTTTGCGACATTTGGAACCGCCGCCGCGACGAAGGACAGGCCTGGTACAACGAAACAACAGGCGGTAAAATTAATACGGCGAGAAATACCGATGAACTGTGGGGCCAGAAACCCGATGCCGTGATTATAAGCACCGCCGATTTTCAGCACGCGCTGCATACAGCAGAGGCGGTTCGTGCCGGCGCCGATGTGTATTGCGAAAAACCCTTTGCCGAAACCATGGACGATGCCAACGAAGGGCTGAAAGCGGTTAAGGAAACAGGAAAAGTGATTACCATTGGCTCGCAGCGCCGAAGCGGTCCCAATTACCACGCAGCCCACGACTATATTCAGTCGGGCAGGTTTGGTGATATTTTGACTGTTGAAATGACCTGGAACGTGAACCAGCCGGGAAGGTGGCGATTGCCGGAACTCACTTCTCAAATCAGGGAAGCGGATACCGACTGGAAACGGTACCTGATGAACCGGCCTTACGAGCCGTGGGATCCGCGAAAATACCTGGAATACCGCCTGTTCTGGCCCTATTCCTCCGGAATTCCCGGTCAGTGGATGGCCCACCAGATTGATACCGTTCACTGGTTCTCACACCTGCCTCATCCGCGTTCGGCGGTTGCCAACGGCGGCATTTACATGTGGAAAGACGGCCGCACCAATTTTGATACCATGACTGCCGTATTCGATTACGGTCCGCTGGACAAACCCGACGAAGGCTTCCAGGTGATTTACTCGTCGCGGCAAAACAACTCATCGGGAGGCACAAAAGAGTGGTATTTCTCCAACGGTGGTAAACTCGATTTGGACACCAACATGGTAAACAGCGATGGCGGTTTAACCGAACGCCACGCCAGCGCCATGAATATGGACCCGTTCCTGCTGGAAGAATTCGAGCTTCCGCAAATGAAGGTAGAAACTGACGCCGACACCGGATCCGACCCGCTCACCAACGCCCACATGCAAAACTGGATGGAGTGTGTACGCAAGGGCGACCCGAATACCAATGCACCGGTTGAAGCCGGCTACAGCCATTCCATTGCCAACATTATGGTTACGGCAGCGTTGCGCACCGGCCAGCGTGCCACCTTCGACGAAAAAACCAAACAGGTGATGGCCGGAGGAAAAGTATTCAAATACTAATTTCGCATGGATTGAATTCGAAAAGCTCCCCGGAATTTTTTTTCAGGGAGCTTTTTCATGCCAGCCGCAAAACCTTTATGCTAAAAATGGGTTGCGAATTTAACCAAAGTTTTTTAGCTTTAAACCCTGAATTTTAAACCGTAAGCCAATGAACCACCCACCCGGCCTGGTATTTCAACAGAAATTTTCCACCACCCCCGGAAAACCGGCAGGGAAGTTGGTGTTTTTGCCCGGGGGAATGTTCAAAAATAAATATCACGTTTACCTGAATTTATCCTGCAACTGGTTGTGTGGTGGATTCGGGGAAGGGGGGGACAGATAAATTACGTTGTGTGCAATATTGATTAACGTCCAGATTAACTTAAAGATAAACAATGTATTTCAAATATTTCTTATGCCATTTAATCTAAAAGGATATAAAATATTTATTGCCTCACCTAGTGGTCTTGAAAAGGAAAGAGAGGCATTTGCTAAAGAAATTGACACATATAATATAAATGAGGCATTACCTAGAGGTATTTTTTTTCAAACAGTAGGCTGGGAGAATACTTTACCCGGTATGGGAAGACCACAAAGTCTAATTAATAAAGACCTTATTCAATGTGATTTTTTTATTCTTATACTTCACGATAAATGGGGTTCTCATCCAGGGATTAATGAAAAAATGCAACTTCTGGAACTGAAGAAGAATTTAGAATTGCTCTTGATTGTTATAAAAAAGAAGATTTGCCAATGAAGCAAATTGTTTGCTTTTTTAAATCAGTATCACCAAATCAACTAGCTAATCCAAAATGTCAGTTAGAAAAGGTCTTAGAGTTTAAGAAATGGATTGAAAATGAAAAAATATTACTATATACGACATTTCTAAGTGTTAATGAATTTTGCGTTTCTTTAAGAATGAATCTTGCTAAATGGTTACGGGATATTGAAAGTTCTACAGAAAAAATTATTACACCTGTAACACCAAAAATCCCTGTAGATATTAAATCTATAAAACTAGAAAATGAAGAATTAACTAAAGCAGGGAATGAGATTAATACTGAATCTATCGAATTAATTGAAAATGCTTGGAGACTTACAGAAGAAGGGAAATTAACAGAAGCAGAGATTCAATTATCAAAAGCTCTGATAAAAGAACCTAAGGAATACCAACTTCTTAATTACTCAAGATTTCTTTTTGAAACAGGGCAACTCGATAAGTCTTTAGTGATGATTAATCGTGCCATTGAATTATCAAATAAAAGTATTAACGATAAGTTTATTGCAAAAAGCTATTCATACAAGGGGGTTGTTCTGAAAATAAAAGGTGATTATGAAGGTGCTATTGGTTTGTACGAAAAGGCTTTAGTGTTTTTTCAAAAAATTGATGATAAACAAGGCATTGCAAATCAATTAGGTAATTTGGCTATAGTTTATAAAGAAAAAGGGAATTTAGTTAAAGCAGAAGAGTTATTAAATCAATCGCTTAACATCAATACTAATTTAGGATGCGATGAAGGTGTTGCAAATAATTTAACTACTCTAGGTAATATACTACAAACAAAAGGTAAATTTGAGGCAGCTATAGACCTTTATAACAGGTCAATTGAAGTATCAAAGAAATCTAATAAAACGGTTGGTATTGCGTCTAATTATGCTAACATAGGCATTATTCTTCAAGTTCAAGAAAAATATGAAGAAGCCGAAAAGGTGTTCTATAAAGCACTTTCTTTGGATAAAAAAATTGGTCGTTTAGAAGGTGTTGCAAATCAGCACGGAAACCTTGGGAATAATTATCTATATAGGGAAAAATTGGATAAAGCATTTGAAATGTATTCTGAATCTCTGAGAATCAATAAACAATTAGGTCGCTTGAAAGGTATAGCATACGATTATGGCAATCTTGGCGTAATTTTAAGGAAGAAAGGAGATTTAAATGGTGCAGAAATAATGCATAGAAAGGCTCTTAAATTTAGTGAAAAAATAGGAGAATTAAAAGGTGTTGCCATTCATTGCGGTAATATTGGAAGTATCCTTTTATTGAAAGGAGATATAGAAGGAGCAGAGAAAATGTGTGAAAGAGCTCTTAAAATTGATGAGAAAGTCGGACATTTAGAAGGCATTGCTAATCAATATGAAAACATAGGCGATATTTATAATTATAAAGGGAAGTTAGATATTTCAGAAGAACTTTTTCATAGAGCAATTGATATAAACAAAAAATTAGACCGTTTTAAAAAAGTTGCTATTTTATATGGTAAGATTGGTGATATAAAAATAAATAAAGGACAAAAAGAAAGTGCTGTTGAATATTACAAAATTTCGCATAAAATTGCAAGTGAAAAACAATACACTCAGATTATTGATTTATTAAATATAAAAATGAATAATCTGAAACTATAAATACTGCACACAACAAGGGGTGTGTATAATGCAGGTAATCAATGGATTATGAAACTTCCTCGCTTTTTTGTAGCTTCGTGGCGTGGGATAGGATAACGTTTCAATCTCCTGCACTATACACACCCCCAGCCGTTGTAGTGCATTTGACCGAACCGCTATCGCATTATATAAGCTCATACCTGCCCGTCCGGTCAGGCGGGTCGAATCATTATTTTCGAATATTTATCGAATAAAAACGAATCATATCGTATCAGGTTGAAAGTAAAGTGATATATTTGAAGTATGGAAAATAGGGTACATACATTTTCACTCAACATTGATTGGGAACTTATCCGACTGATAAGCCAAATTGACCGATTTGACGCTTCATGGACTACGATAGAAAAGAAAGAAGGACAAAGTATAAAGCAATTAAAAACAATTGCCACCGTGCGAAGTGTTGGGGCTTCAACACGTATTGAAGGTTCAAAAATGTCAGACGAAGAAGTTGAAGTATTGCTCAAAGAAATTGACATTACCAAAATTGCAGATAGAGATTCACAAGAAGTGGTGGGTTATTATGAAACACTTGATTTAATTTCGGAATCATATGAAGAAATATCCATTACAGAAAGTAACCTAAAAAACCTGCACAATATTTTAATGAAATATAGCAAGAAAGATCAGTGGCATAAAGGTAATTACAAGCAACATAGCAATGCTGTAGAAGCCAAACTTCCTGATGGAACCAAACAGATAATATTTCAGACCACGGAAGCAGGTTTCCCAACGCAGGATTCAATGAGATTTCTAATTGATTGGTATGTAAGTGACAATGAAACTCATCCATTAGTTAAGTGTGCAGTGTTTGCCTATGAATTTGTGAGTATTCACCCATTTCAAGACGGAAATGGTCGTTTGAGCAGATTGCTTTCAACCCTGCTGTTACTAAAACAAGGATATAAATGGATTCAATATGTAAGTTTTGAACATGAAATAGAAAGTAGAAAAACTGAATATTATAGAGTTTTAAGGAGTTGTCAGGCACAAAGACCCAATGAAGATGTAACGGATTGGATTCGGTTTTTCTTTGATGCACTTGGAAATATCCAGACTCAACTAATGATAAAACTTGAAAGTAAAGGAATTGAAACAAGATTATCTCCAAGAGAAAAATCCATATTGACTTTCATAGAAAACAATCCGGGTTGTAAATCTGGTAATATTGCTAAAAAACTCGGAATTCCAAGTCCCACAGTAAAGCGGATTTTGCCTGAATTAATTGATAAAAACCTGATTGAAAAATTTGGAACAGGACCTGGGACAAATTATTCGATAAAATAAAAAAACGCTCTGCAATCAACAGGACTCTGAGCGGCGCGCAGCGCCCAGCGATGAGTCCAAGTTAAACTACACCCGCTGGCGCGGATTTGAAATCCGTGCCAAAAAAGAAATGTATATTTGTAACTATGCAAGAGCATCAAAACATAGAATGGAAAGAAAGCTGGCGCGATGAATACCTGAAATGGATTTGCGGTTTCGCAAATCCACAAGGTGGAAAAATATACATTGGTAAAAATAATAAGGGTGAAGTTGTTGGTATTGACAATGCAAAAAAACTCCTTGAAGATATTCCAAATAAAGTACGGGATATTCTTGGCATTTTGGTAGAAGTTAATTTGCAAGAAACAGAGAAAGGAGTATTTCTTGAAATAATTGTTGAACCGCAACCCTTCCCGGTTAACTACAAAGGGCAATATCATTACAGAAGCGGAAGTACCAAACAAGAGCTAAAAGGTGCTGCGTTAGACAAATTCATGCTTGAAAAGAAAGGCAAAAAATGGGATGGCGTTCCGGTTCCAAATGTTTCTGTTGACGATTTAAAGAACACGGTTTGCCAAAGCCTGAATTTGAGAATAGCGGAAAAGATTTTTGGGTGATTTTCAGAAAAGATATTTATAATGAAATTTCTTTAAAGAAACTTGGCATAAATGAGCGTCAAATTAAGGCAGTGTTATATGCAAAAGAAAACAACAGAATATCAAATAAAGAGTACCAAAGTATCAATAATGTATCCAAAAGGACAGCGACCAATGATTTAACCGAATTAGTAGATAAATTTAAAATTCTTGATAAGATTGGAACTTCTGGTGCAGGAATATATTATAAATTAATGGGGCAATAATGGGGCAACAGAATGTGCCTGTTGAAGATTAAGAAAAAGACTATCAGAAACTTGACTAAAAATAAAATGGGTAATAATGGGGCAGTAAGACTTATTTGCTATCCCCGCTGGCGCGTCCCGATAATACCGATAGTTATCGTGATCGGGAGCAATCCGTGCCAATTTTTAACCGGATTTACTGAATAGGAATTAACTAAATATTAAAAGAATGAAACTCAGATTTACTTTTTTGCTCCTGCTTGCTGCAGGAATTTTTCTCCAGACTGCCGGCCAACCTGCCAGGCAACTGGTTCAGGTAATCGTTGCGCCCGACCGGGCCGACTGGACCTACGAAAAAGGCGACCGCACCGAATTTCAGATTACCGTGTTGCAAAACAACGTGCCGCTCGAAGGCATCGAAGTGAATTACCGCATCAATCCCGAAAAAATGGAGGATTGGGAAGAGGGAACGGTAACGCTGAAAAAAGGCGTGGCCTCAGTAAAAGCCAACCGTTTCAGGGATGCCGGCTTTTTGCGGTGCCATGCCTCGGTGGAGGTGGACGGCAAAACGTATTCATCGTATGCCACGGCCGGGTTTTCGCCCGACGAAATTGAACCGACCACCACACTGCCGCCCGATTTTGAGCTGTTTTGGAAAGAAGCCAAAGCCGAACTGGCCAAAGTGCCAATAAAACCGGTTTTGACGCTGATGCCCGAACGATGCACCGACAAGGTGGATGTGTATCATGTGAGCATCGACAACATTAAAGGGAAAATTTACGGCATTCTGAGCAAGCCAAAAGCCGATGGAAAATACCCGGCCATCCTGCATGTGCCGGGCGCTGGCATGCGTCCTTACTACGGCGACCCGTGGAGTGCCGAAAAAGGGATCATCACCTTCCAGATGGGTATTCACGGTATTCCGGTGAACCTCGAGCAGGGCGTTTACGACAATTTGCGCTACGGTGCGCTCGACAATTACTGGGTGACCAACCTCGACGATAAAGACAACTACTATTTCAAACGCGTTTACCTCGGCTGTGTGCGGGCGGTGGATTTTATCGAATCGCTCGACAGTTTTAACGGAGAAGATATTGCCGTTACCGGCGGGAGCCAGGGCGGAGCGCTCTCCATCATCACCGCTGGTCTCGATGACCGCATCGGTTATCTGGCAGCGTTTTTCCCGGCACTTTCCGACTTAACCGGCTATTTGCACGGCAGGGCGGGTGGCTGGCCGCACATGTTCCGCGACGGATTTTCCAACAAATCCGAAAAGGTGGAAACTTCAAAATATTTCGATGTGGTAAATTTTGCCCGTTTTGTAAAAGTGCCGGGCTGGTACAGTTGGGGCTACAACGACAATGTGTGTCCGCCCACCTCGATGCATGCGGCTTATAATGTCATCAGCGCACCAAAAGAACTGCATCTGTTTCAGGAAACCGCGCACTGGACGTTTCCGGAGCAGCAGGAACAGAAAAACAAATGGCTGTATGAGAAATTGCTGAAGTGACATGAATCACATCTGTTTTTTTTATATTCGAAAATTATGAATTGAATAAAATGAGTGTGATAAAAATAACGGCTAAAGCCTTTTCCCTTTTCCTTAATTTGAACCCCCGGCTTCAGCCGGGGGCAAAACCCCCTGTAATACTTTCGGTTTTAGCCACAAAAGTTAGTTTTATCAAACTTTTTTAAATAAGAAAAAAACCTATGAAACAAATCGCGATACCTGCATTGTTTATTTTGCTGATTTCGAGGAGTCTGTATGCCCAGGTTACCATGCAAAAGCAGGAGGGCGGACTGCTTTTCGTGGAAAAAGGGGAGAAGGTGCTGTTTTACCAGACCGAACCGAGAAGTTACGAAGGCAAATACGAACGCTGCAATTATATCCATCCGCTGTGGGGAGTTGACGGAGCTGTTTTGACCGAAGATTTTCCCATCGACCACCTGCACCATCGCGGCATTTTCTGGGCGTGGCACCAGGTGTGGATCGACGGCAAACGAATTGGCGATCCCTGGGAAATTAAGGACTTCGACCAGAAGGTGGCCGACATTGAGTTTTGGGCGCAGAAAGATGGTTCAGCGCTGCTGAAAACCAAAGTGAACTGGTTTTCGGACCAGTGGAAAAGGCACGGGCAAAAGGTGGCTTACATGGAGGAAACCACGGCCATTACCATACACCCCAAAACAAAAAACTACCGCCGGATTGATTTTGAAATCAGTCTGCTGGCGCTGGAAAAAGGCCTTTCCATTGGCGGTTCGGAAGACGAAAAAGGATACAGTGGTTTTTCGGTGCGAATGGTACTGCCCGATGATGTTGCATTTACAGGACCCGGGGGGAACGTCGAACCTCAAAATACGGACGTGCAATCGCCCGGTTTCATTAACGTATCCGGAAGCATGGGAAAGGATGGAAAAAAAGCAGGAATCGTTATCATCGATCATCCCTCCAACCCCGGCTATCCCCAATCCTGGATTCTACGAAACAAAAACAGCATGCAAAATGCAGTTTTTCCCGGCAATGGAACCGTACCGGTGCTTTCGTCGGTTCCGCTGGTGTTAAAATATTCTCTGGTGGTTTATTCCGGAAAAATGAGTGTCGGAAAAATACGAAAGGCGGTTCAATGACCGCCCTGCGTTTCGTTTTCCGGGTGAATTTTTTTTGAATGAAGCTGGTTTTTCCTTTTATGGCCTTCTGGCTTCCAGCCGCTCCAGGTACCGTTCTTTGGCTTTTTCCGGGTCAACGCCGGCTTCCACATAAATGCGGGTCCTTGCATTAATGATTACTTCCTGCATTTTTCTTACATCGGGCGACTTGAAATTGTGTTGCTTTTTGTCAAACATATCTTAAATCTTTCATTTATAGTTAATAAAATAACATGCATTGCCACCAATGCAATTTTTAAGTTTGTTCACGGATAAAGAGATAGATTTTTTGTCAGATTACCGGTGTAAACCACCGATTTGTACAAATATACATTAAATATTTGAAAAACAGTAATTTTCACATTTTTATTCGTACCTTAGCGCAATATTTTAAAATTCAAGTTATGTATAAAGGAACAGTAAAGTTTTTTAATGAAGCCAAAGGTTTTGGTTTTATTAAAGATTCCGATTCAGACAAAGAGTATTTCGTTCACTCAAACGGATTAAAAGACAACATTCGCGAAGACGATGAAGTTACTTTTGAACTGGAAGAAGGAAGAAAAGGGTTAAATGCAGTCAATGTTAAACTGGCTTAGGCCGGCTGAAAATATTTATGTCATTTAAAAGCAATCCCGCCAATTGGCGGGATTTTTTTTGTTTTTTTATTCGATTATTCTGGGTTCCCGGCGGTTTTTTCCCGGATTACCGGTCAGGTCGTCCCCCAATTCATTGCGGGCTTCTTCAGCCACTTTTTCCAGTCTTTCCACAATTTCCGGGTATTGTTCCAGCAGGTTATATTGTTCTCCCGGGTCGCGACGCAGGTCGTACAGCCCTCCTTCGTGCGGGAAGTTTTCGTTTACCCTGCCGGGCTGGCCGTCATAGCCGGGTTCAAATCCAACATACGTACGGCCCTGGTGGGGAAAAACCAGTTTCCAGTAACCGTCCTGAACCGCTTCCAGACTGTTTCTCCGGTAATAATACCAGAACGATTTGCGGGGTGGGTCCACATCTTCACCTTTAATTAACGGGAGAATGTTTACTCCGTCGATTTTCTTTTCCGGCAGAGGGGCATTTGCGATTTCGGCCAGCGTTGGCAGAATATCAATTCCAGCAATCAGGTTATTGTTTACTGTTCCGGGCGAAATGGTTCCTTTCCAGTACATGAGGCAGGGAACACGCTGACCACCTTCGAATGAGGTGCCTTTCCCTTCGCGCAGGCCGCCTGTGTTTCCGGCATGGTTGCCGTAATTGAGCCACGGGCCGTTATCGGAAGTAAAAATAACCAGTGTATTTTCTTCCAAATCATTTTCTTTCAACGTTTTAATAACCTGCCCTACACTCCAGTCGAGTTCCATCATCACATCGCCGTAAAGTCCCTGTTTCGATTTCCCTTCAAATTTTTCGGAAACAAACAGCGGCACATGTGGCATGGGATGGGCCAGGTAAACGAAAAACGGGTTTTCGGTATTCTTTTTTATAAACGAAATGGTACGTTCGGTGAATTCAGTGGTGAATTTTTTCTGATCGTCTGGTGTCACTGCCGGATTCATTATGGTTTCATTTTCGAACAGGGGCAAATCGGGGAAAGCGCCCGGGCCGCGGGGATGGTAAGGCCACATATCGTTGGAGTAAGGGATGCCGTAAAATTCATCGAATCCGTGGCGGGTTGGAAGGAATTTATCCTGAACGCCCAAATGCCACTTTCCGTATATAGCTGTGGCATAGCCTTTCTTTTTCAACACTTCGGCAAGTGTTTCTTCATCGGCAGAAATTCCTGTTTTTGACGCATGGCTCAGTGCTCCTGAAAAACCAATCCGGTTGGGATAACATCCCGTGAGCAGTCCGGCCCGCGACGCACTGCAAACCGCCTGTGGTGCGTAATAGCGTGTGAACAGCAAGCCCTGGGAAGCCATCTGATCCAGGTTGGGAGTCTCGTAACCAATGGCGCCGGTTTGTGTGAGGTCGCCATAACCCATATCGTCGAGGTAGATAAGGACAAAGTTGGTGTGTGTTTCTTTTTTTTCGGAACAGGAAGAAAGGAGTAGTGCCAGGATTAAAAAAGAGGAAAAGACGGTTCTCATAACAGTTTCAGATTCTTAAAACTATTTTGTAGCTGAAATCACTCCTCTGAAATAGCCAATCGATTCGGCAATTCCCATAAACGGGTTGTCCATGTTTTTTTCGTGCTCCAGGCTGCAAACGCCGGTATAGTTCACTTCACGTAACATGTTTACAAATGCCGGAATGTCAATGATCCCGCGGCCGATTTCCACAGAATAACCTGCCTTCGTGTCGGCTGTAACATCCTTAATGTGAATGTCGAACACACGGGAGTGGTATTTTTTCAGGTCGGCCACAGGGTCTTTACCATTTCTGATGTTGTGGCCAATATCGAGACACATGCCGATGCGCGGGTCGAGGCCTTTTACATTCTCCCAAATATCGTCGGCATCCGGATAAAGTTCAATGTCGGGGCCGTGATTATGGATGGCATAGTGAAAGTCGTATTCCTTCACTTTTTTGTCCACATAAGGCAGCAGTTCGTAATTGGGAACGCCTACAATCAGTTTTACACCCACCCGTTTGGCATAATCAAATGCGCGGTCAACCTCTTCTTCGGTTTTCATGTAAATGGGTCCTACAGCATAACCGGTAATTCCTTTGGCTTTCAGTTTGGTATGAAAGTCGGTAATTTCCTGATCGGTGCTGTTAAAAGGCAGGTGAAAGTCTTTGATGCACAAGTAGTGCAAATCAGCTTTTTCCATGGTTTCCAGTGTTTTGTCGAGGTCGAAACGCACAAACGAATAACCGGCCATCCCTACTTTGAAGGATTCGCCGGTTTCAGGCGGCGGCTGTTCGCCGGGGCGTTCCTGGCTTTGAACAGAAAATGAGCTTACGAATGCCAAAAAGGCAATGAAAAGTGTTGACAGATGTTTCATATTTTTGTCTTTATGTGAATTAATTTGAATTTTTCAATTTTTATCGAACATCACAAAATAGTGAAAACTCTTCTAAAAAGAAATGATTTCAAAAGTTTTCGTAAAAGAATGCTATTGCATCAAATTCAGAATAAACGAAAACTTGTACATGTCATCCGATAACCGATACTGCGGGTGGGCTGCCGCCTGTGCCGACCAGGAATCGTCGCCGCCAAGTCCCATCTGTTTGTAGTCGATGTTCAGTGTGAGCATATCTCTGGTTTCCAAATTGTTGATGTGAGTGGCAGCTTCCAGGTTTTCGGGCGACCACGGCCAAACCGAAAAATCGAAGGCTGAAATACCGGTAACGGAGATTTGCTCTCTGCCTCCCGTGAGTTTCAGCCGGCGCACATCGCTGCGGTTCCCGTTTTCCTGCGGCCTCACATAGAGGTATGGCAGCTCGGATACCGGCATGTTGAAAAGTCCGAGACGAGCGCCTTCCTTACGGTCCCAGTACGATTCGTGAGGGCCTTTCCCGTAAAATTCAGCATCGGTAAATTTATTGGATACAGCAGCCTGCATACCCAGTCGCGGCATTGGCGGTGTGTCTCCTCCTTTTTCTACTTTCATGTCAACCTGCACCTGTCCGTTTCCTGAAATTTTGTAGGTTAGTTCCAGGGTGCTTTCCTCAACAGGCAACTTATACCGGGCAGTGATTGTTGTCAAACCTTCTGCTTCAGAAACGTTCCAGGCGGCTAGTTTCAAGTTTTTGGCAGCTTCTTTCCAAACCCGCATGGACTGGAAAACACGATTGCCTCCGGCCATGTCGTTGTCGGTGGGTATGCGCCAGAAATTGGGCTGAAGCGGTTCCTGCAGCATTTCGGTTCCGTTGGTTACAAACGAAACCATAGCACCTTTTGATTTACTGAAGGTGGCAGAAAACCGTCTTCCGGAAACTTTTACACCGTCTTCCAGGTTTTCAACCGACAGGCTGCCGGCCGGTTCAATGCCCGTCACAGTTGAGGCTTCCTGAATCATTATCTGATCCCAGGCCATTTCAAAACCTTTGGGCGCCCATAAAGTTTCGTTTTTCAAACGATAAGATACTTCCAGCACGTATTCTTTTTCAGCAGCCGGCTGAAACGACCTGACAATGAGTGGAATATCTACACTGGAGCCGGGCAGAACAGGTGGGATGGTTTCCGTTCCGGACTGAACGGTTTCGCCACTGGCCAGCAGTTTCCAGTGCAGTTCCAGGTGCGAGAGATCGCTGTGGGCGTGCCTGTTCAGCACGTTCACTGTAAAACTGTTTTTATTACGCAGGGTGGTAACCACATCCTGAAAGTTTTTTTTCACTTCCCACATGGCAGGTTGTGGCGTTTGGTCGGGCGAAACAATGCCGTTGATGCAGAAATTGCCGTCGTTGGGTGTGTCGCCAAAGTCGCCGCCATAAGCCCAGAATTCACGCCCGTTTTCATCGGTCTGCAACAGGCCCTGGTCCATCCAGTCCCAGATGTAGGCGCCAATCAGGTTCGGATACTTGCGGATGATGTCCCAGTATTCTTTCAGGTTACCCACCGAATTTCCCATGGCATGGGCGTATTCGCATACCACAACAGGCCGGTGAATGTATGGACTGATGGCCAGTCCTTCCAGCTGCGACGGACTGGGGTACATGCGGCTGAGCACATCCACGTAATACGGGTCGGTGGGATTGGCCATAAATGCAGCACGCCTGTCGGAGCCGGGTTTAATGTAAGCGGGATGTTCGTGGTTGCCCTGGGCGCCTTCGTAGTGAATGAATCGTGTGGGGTCGAATTCTTTGGTCCATGCCGCTGCTGCTGCGTGGTTGGGACCGGTGCCCGACTCATTGCCCAGCGACCACGAGATGATGGATGGATGATTTTTATTTCGCTCTACCATGCGGATTACCCGGTCGAGGAAAGCATAAGCCCAGTCGGTTTGGTTGGCAAAATAGCCGCCCACACCGTGGGTCTCGATGTTGGCTTCGTCCATCACATATAGTCCGTATTCATCGCACAGCTCGTAAAAATACGGGTCGTTGGGGTAGTGCGAGGTTCGTACGGCATTGATGTTAAATTGTTTCATCAGCAACACATCGTTGAGCATCTCCTGGCGGGTAACGGTTTTGCCGTTGAGCTGGCTGTGGTCGTGCCGGTTTACACCTTTCAGTTTCACCTCGCGGCCATTTACAAGCAAACGCCCGTTGCTCAATTCCACTTCGCGGAAACCGACTTTGGTTGAAACGGCTTCTTCCACTTCGCCATTCGCATTTTTCAGGCTTATGGAAAGGGTGTAAAGGTACGGGTCTTCGGCTGACCATTGCCGGGGATTTTCTATCAGCGTTTCCATAATGGCAAAATAAGGTCTGTCGCGTTGCGGATAGCCTTCGCGATACATGCGGCTGGCAGGCACCGATAAAGGTTGTTCCAGTAACTCCTGCCGGCTGGCATCGTACAGGCGGGCTTCCACGGTCCAGCCTTCCAGATTGGTTTTGTTACTGTTTGCCAACGCAGGGCGCACCTGCAGCCATGCATGCTGGTAGTTGTCGTCGAACCGGGTGCGCACGGCAAAATCTTCGATGTGCACTTTCGGACGGGCCATAAGGAATACTTCGCGGTGAATGCCACTCATGCGCCAGTGGTCCTGGTCTTCGAGATAACTACCGTCGCTCCAGCGGTACACCTGCACGGTAACGCGGTTGCTGCCGGTTTTCAGTAATTCGGTGATGTTGAACTCGGCAGGCAGGCGGCTGTCCTGGCTGTAGCCGGCTTTTTGGCCGTTTACCCAGAGGTTGAAAGCCGAACTGACCCCGCCAAAATGAAGGATAACCTCCTGGTTGGCCCACTCTTCGGGAACCGTAAACTCCTTCACATAAATGCCCACCGGATTTTCACGGTCGATGTAGGGCGGATTCACCGGAAACGGATACACCACGTTGGTGTAAATGGGAGTTCCGTAACCCCGCATTTCCCAGCACGAGGGCACATCGATGTTGTCCCACGAGCTAACGGCATAGCTTTCCCGGTAAAACCCGGAAGGCACCGAAGCCGTGTCGGGCGAGAAGTGGAATTTCCAGTCGCCGTTCAGGAATTTCAGCCAGGGTGATTGGTCACGGTCGTTGGTTACCGCCTCTGCTTCCGCAGGAAACGGGTAAAATGTACTGCGCGGTTCCAACTTGTTTTCGGAAACAAACCGTGGATTTTCAAAATTTTTCGGCTGTGCCGTGGTCAGCAATGCCGCCAGGAGCAACCAGACCATAAAGTGAATTTTGCGTATCATATTATTTGTATTTTAAAAAAATTGCAGTTTATTAATTTTTGGAATTGTTAAACAGTTCAAGTGCAACATTGTCATCGTATTGCACAATCAGGTTTTTCAAATCATTTTTCATTTTTTCTATTTCAACGCTAAAAGATGGATTGCCGTAAAGGTTTTTCATTTCCGACGGGTCTTTTTCCAGATCGTAAAATTCCCACTCGTTTATATCGTCGTAAAAATGGATGAGCTTGAATTTTTTGTTTCGTATCCCGTAATGTTTTTTCACCATGTGTTCGTTAGGGAATTCATAGTAGTGATAGTACACGGCGTCGCGCCAGTCTGCTTTTTTTTGACCTGCCAGCAATGGCATGAGTGATTTTCCCTGAATTTCAGCCGGAATTTCTGCACCAGCCATATCTATAAATGTTGGTGCATAATCGATATTTTGCACCATTTGGGGGATTTCACCCTGTATTGAAAACCCTTTTGGAAGCCTCATTACCAATGGGGTTCTGAATGATTCTTCATACATAAACCGTTTGTCGAACCAGCCATGCTCTCCCATGTAAAATCCCTGGTCGGAAGTATAAACGATGAGTGTATTGTCTAACAATCCATTTTTTTCCAAATAAGTCAATACGCGACCAATGTTTTCGTCAACCGAACGGATACAGGCCAGATAATCGCGCATATAGCGCTGATATTTCCAGATATGCAGGTCGGATCCCTGAAGGTTTTGAGCAAGAAAATCGTCTTTGATGGGTGTGTAATGTGCTTCCCAGGCTTTTTTCTGGGCTTCGTTCATTCTGGCAGTATGGTCTATCCACGGGAAACGGGAAGGGATTTTTTCATCCTGCATTTTCAAATCGTACCTGATATCCATATCATCTTCCCTAATGCTTAGTTTTTGTTCATCTGCTGCTTTCCTGCCTTCGTATTCATCGAAAAAGTTAGGCGGAACCGGATAGGTTATGTCCTTAAATTCCCCGAAATGTATGGTGTCGGGTTGCCATGTCCTGTGTGGGGCCTTATGGTGTAAAAGCAGGCAGAAGGGGTCTTCCTTTTCCAAACCATCGAGCCATTCCAGCGCCAAATCGGTTGTAATGGTAGTGCAATACCCTTCGTAGCGGACATTTTCTCCCATTCTGATGAAATCGGGATTGTAATATTCGCCCTGACCGGGAAGGATATTCCAGTGGTCAAATCCGGTGGGGTCGCTTTTCAGGTGCCATTTCCCAATCATGGCTGTTTTGTAGCCCGCCTGTTGCAAAACCTTTGGAAAGGTAACCTGCGACCCGTCGAAAGTTACCTCGTTGGTCATCTGCCCGTTTTTATGGGTATGTTTTCCGGTGAGCATGGTGGCCCGGCTGGGCGCACAAATCGAATTTCCAACAAAGCTGTTGGTAAAAATAATTCCCTCACTGGCAATGCGGTCAATGTTGGGTGTGTTAATAAGTGTACCTCCGTAAGCACTGATGGTTTGAAAGGAGTGATCGTCGGTCATGATATAGAGAATGTTGGGTCTTTCACGAGTTTCCTGTGGTGCAGTTTTACAAGCCGCTACAGCCAGCAATGCCGCACTTGTTCCAATAAGTAAATTTTTCATATTTCCGTATTTTTATTCTTTTGTTTTTTCAGGCTTGAAAATAGAAAGATTTTAACAATTTTAATGATTTCGACGGTACATTCAACCTGCCCGGTTGACGGAACCATAAAACTGAGATATTTTTAATCATACCGTTTAAGTGTTTATATTAGACATCAATTAATAAACCGGGCTTCTGTTCTTAAAAGATAAGTTTCACCGAGTCTCATCATGGGGAAATGTTTTATACAGGTCCAGCCCCATGCATCATCTGGATTGTACCTAAAAGTTGCGTTAAAACCTCACCCTCATGCAGGAAAAGATGTTTATTTGCCGGAAAGTATCTGCAATTCGCCTGCTCCCAAATGGGTATTACTGCCGGGAGCGGTTAAACCCGACAATTTAACGTACCGGGCGCTTACCGGATTATCGAAAAGAACTACTCTGCGGCTGGGGTCGTTAATGATATTTCCAAAAGTACCGTGGTGAATGCGCTTCCAGTTTTGGCCGTCGGCACTGACTTCCACCTCAAACGATTCGATGAAACCTCCTCTGGCCGGAAGGTAAGTGAAGCCCGAAATCAGGTGCTCCTGCTTCATGTCGATTGAAAGAGATGGCGTTCCTGAACCTGTTTCCAACGTCCATCCACTGTATGGGTTGCCGTCCAGAACCCTGGCAGGTTCATTGGCTCTTCCCTCCGAATCGGCAGCAGTCCAGCCTTTGGGCAATATTCCCATCCTTATTTCAGTTACAGGTCCCATCCTGGTTTCAACAATTGCCCTTGCTTTTATGTGGCCTCCTGCCGGCATCGATACAGGTTCGGTGTATTTCACCGACCCGGCATCAGGATCGGAGCCATCAACGGTATAATAAATATCCTGTGACTGGTCTGCTGTGTTCTCCGACCGCCATACAAAATTACTTGCCACGCCCATTTTCATCATGCCTTCGCTATCTCTTTCAATAACCACAGGTTTGGGTGGTTCGTCGTAGTAATGGGCCGAAACATGAGCAATGGCCGGAGCAAGCCTCGATTGGGTAATGGTAAGCCGGAAAGCATCGGTTTCAACTGGAGGAAACCGAAGAATGCGTTTGTGCCCGATGGTTTTTCCTGTGGCAACCCTTGTCCATTCCCCATTTATGCGAGCCTCGAGGTGGTGTTCTTCCACTCGTTCTCCCCGGTTGGCAATGGCTTCCATAATCATAAACCGGTTAATTCGTCTTTTTTCAGGAAGGGTGATTTCCAATGATGCTTCTTTGCCGGGGGCCTGCCACCAGGTGGAGGTATTGCTGTCGAGCACATTTTTGACGGATGCTTTTCCTCCGGTCAGCAGGTTGGAATTGTAAACACTGCGTATTTTTTTGCCCACCGCTTTCAGCACTTCAGCATCCCGTGGGGAAAATTTTCCCTCGGTATTGGGGGGAATATTCAGGTGAAACTGGCTGTTGCCGCCAACCGACCGTTCATAGATATCGAAAACATCATCGACACTTCTGACCTGCTGTTCATTGTCGTTTCTCCAGAACCAGCCATGCCTGATGGAGGTGTTGGTTTCGGCCGGATAATAGTGGAAATAGGTTGTTTGTTCGGTTATTTTTTCGCGACCGGCAATGTTTTCTTCAGTTTTGTCGGGCCAGTCGTATGTGTCGGGTGAATGTTCCAGCGGAATGACGTTGTATTCGGCCTCGCGGGTACGGCCACCTTCATTTCCGCACCACCGTGAATCGGGCCCTTTTCCGAAAATAACCGCATCGGGAGCCAGCTGCCGTATCAGGTCGTACCAGGCTTCGTAGTTGTAGGTTTGGCTGGTGCCGGGCTTGGGATTGGCGCCATCGAACCAAACTTCGTAAATGGGGCCGTATTCGGTTAAAAGCTCAAAGAGCTGGTTTAAAAAATATTCGTTGTAGTCATCGGCCAGGTAAGTGAAATTTCTGTTATCGCTGAACGGACGGCCTTCCACCTGACTGGGAATGGTGCGTTCGGTAAATTCACTGTTGTTGCCGTAATAACCCCCTGAAGACTCAATTTGGTAAAGGTCGGCGGGCGAGAGGTAAACCCCCAGCCGCAATCCGTATTTTTTACACGATTCGGCCAGCTCTTTCAAAACATCTCCCTCGCCCTCTTTCCATTCTGACGAAGCCACCGAGTGGTCGGTATATCTGGTTTGCCACAGGCAATACCCTTCGTGGTGCTTCACTACCATCACAACCCTTGTTATACCGGCGGCGCTCATCAGCTCGCACCATTGGTCGGTATCCAAACCGGTGGGATGAAACAGATCGGATTCTTCAAACCCGGTGCCCCATTCCCTGCCGCTGTAAGTATTTGGCCCGTAATGGATAAACCCTTTGAATTCGTCCTCCCACCAAAGCATCTGTCGTGGATGAGGCAGCACTTTCCCCGAAAGTTCAACCTTTTGCTCCAGGGTAAAACCTTCTGGAATTTCCACAGTTTGAATATAATATTCACTGTTTTTTGTGTCGCACGCCACAGCCATTGCCGCAATTAAAAACAGGAAGACGATTTTGTTGAATAAGTTGTTCATGGTACTTTTCAAAATGTTAATTAAATCTTTTCAAGACAATAATTCCGAGGTTAAATTTAGCGAGAATAAGAAGAAAAGAGAGACAGGAAGTCCTGTCTCTCTAAAAGTTTTCTATTTAAATTAATTCCATCCCGGATTTTGTGTAAGGTTAGGATTCATTTCCAACTGATCTGTTGGTAATGGGTCTAAATAAAGTTTATCATCCCAGGTTCTGGATGTATTTGAATATACTTTCAACAGATTTTTTTGTTGACCATCCCAGTCTGTAAATTCATAAACACTTCTATCGGTAAATGGATTTGTACCCCCATTTAATTGGGTGTATCGTTCAACGACTTTTTCATTAACTGTCAGCCCTAACATAGTTTTTGGATTTTCTATCAATACCCCGGCATTCCAGCGAACGATATCATCCCAACGGAAATTTTCGAAAGCCAGTTCTATCCTTCTTTCTCTTCTGATTTCATAAATTATCGGAGGCACTTCATATCCATATCTTGGTGAACCATTAACATTCGCCAAAGGGTCAGCAGGGGGATTTAAAGATAATCTGCCCATTTCAAATTTTCCTGGCTCATCTAAACGTGCCCGAAGAAGATTTATAGTATTGTTTAGATCTTCCTGTGTAATTGTGCCTAATTCAGCTTTGGCCTCTGCATTAATTAATAGTACCTCGGCATACCTGAAAATGTACCAGTCATAAGTTGTTTGTTGTGCTTCATTTTGTTCGGGGTCGGGGTTTCTGAATTTAGAAGCCATATAACCAGTTGGACAGGTATTTACTGCAATGGATGTAAAAGGATATGAAATTGGCCGATTTCCATCGAGAAAGTAAGGAAGGTTTGGATTATCGACCATATTTCTCAACCTGGGGTCTCTGTTTTCCATTTCGACAAGAAGCGAATCATCGCCCAAATAAAGCGGACTTATTGCAATTGGTTTTCCGTCAATGCACAAGAAACTCTCAATAAAATCTTTGCTGATTCCCCATCCTGTTTCATTAACTTGGCGAGAAAGTCCATGCATGTGTACATCTTTTATATAAATTCTTGCAAGTACACATTCCTGATTTGAAGTTAAATCTTCCTGAATGAATTGTTGCCTGTAATATAAAGGGTACCCTTCAAACATGTGCGGGGCATCTCCTTTAATAATTCTATAATTTCCCTCATTCATTATAGTATTTGTTGCACTTACTGCTTTTTCAAGAAATGCCTGCCACCCATCAATGTTTCTGTATTTCATCCAGGTTCCTTCAGATAAGGCAACCCTAGCTAATAACTGTAAGGCAGCAAATTTATGCAGCCTGCCACTTTCAACTTCTTCCGGTAATTTCAAATTACTTGTAGCAAATTCAAGGTCTTCAATTATCTTTTCAACTACGAGTTTTCTTGGATCGCGAGGTTTCATTAAATATTCCTCGTCTGTGGTAGAAAGATCTTTGTCAATCCATGGAACATCACCAAAACGCTTTACCTTATTAAAGTATTCATGTGCTCTAAAAAATCTTACTTCACCCACGAAGTGATTGATTTCTCTTGGGTCTCCTTCAACAGTTTGGTACCTTGAAAGGAAATAATTGGTGTTTCTAATACTGGTCCAGTCTCCTGATGACCAACCTCCACCAGATCCAGGAACACTTATGTTATTAAAAAGCCTGTTGTTTGGCGAATTTGTTACACTGTTGTCGCTTTGGTTATCGTACCATTGACTGGGGCCGGGCAATGTGGTGTAAAACCGATTTGCAAAAAGCTTTAAGTCATCAACTTTACCCCAGTAATTGAGATCAGTAATTGCATCTTCAGGAACAGTATTGGTAATTTCACATGAAGCAAGTCCTATTGTAAGACCAGCTAAAATGATTAAATATTTAAATTGAAATTTCATTGTTGTTCTGTTTTTAATTAAAAAGTAAGATTTAAACCAAAAGAGAATGATTTTGGAACCGGATAACCCATAAGGTTTGTGTTTTCAGGATCATATAATTCATTCAGTTTTGTAAAAGTAAAGAGGTTTTGCCCTGTAAAATATACTCTTGCCTTGCTTATTGCAATTCTTTGTGAAACTGTTGCAGGAATTGTATAACCCAATGTTAATTGTTTTAACCTCAGGTATGCCGCATTTTGAAGATAAAGCGTCGAGGTTTGCCTGTTGCCGTGACCGCCGTTAATATATGGCCGCGGTAACCTTGCATTTGGATTTTCAGGTGTCCAGTAGTTAAGAGTAGCTTTCATCGGCACATCCCATTCACTGTTAATTCCAAAAAAGCGGCCATCTCCGGTCCATAAATCTCTTTTACCAACTCCCTGGAAGAAAAGATCAAGATCAAAACCTTTCCAACTGCTTCCAAATAATAAACTGTACTGGTAACGTGGAGTGTTATTTCCAATAATACTTAAATCTCCATGGTCATCCAGGGTGTTTGTACCCCATGAAATTTCATCGTCATCGTTTAGGTTAACATATTTTACATCGCCTGGGTTCCATGTGCCACCATATATTTTTGACTGGTTTACATGGTTTTCAATTTCTTCTGGAGTTTGGAATAACCCTTCTGCATTGAATCCCCAGATTTCACCAATTTTTCTACCTACGTAATAGTTATTCAGATTACCCGTAGGGTTATGAAACCTGGTAATTTCTGATTGGAAATCAGAAAGATTGAAAGTGATGTTGTATGCAAAATTATTAACTTTTTGTTTCCATACAACAGAACTTTCCCAACCGTACGTTTTTAGGTCGGCTGCGTTTTCCCTCGGTACACTTGTTCCCAAAACGGCCGGTAATGGTTGACCAGCTGTCAACATACCTTTAGTATCTCTTTGATAAACATCAAATGACGCAGTTAATTGGTTTTGGAAAAAACCAAAATCAGCACCAATATTCCATTGATCCACTTTTTCCCATGTAAAATTGGGGCTCACCAAAGAACCAGATGCAATACTTACCGGAAGTTGACCACCTAAAATGTAACCGGTGGAAGTGTTAATATTGTAATTGGAAATATAGGGGAAATTACCAGCCACGTTTTGATTACCAAGCGAACCATAAGAAAACCTGAGCTTTGCATCGTTAACAACTGATTTTATATTTTCCCAGAAAATTTCTTCGCTAAATCTCCAGGCTGCAGATACTGACGGGAAGAATGCGAAGCGGTCTCCTTCAGGAAATTTTGATGAGCCATCATACCTGCCATTTAACTCCAACAAATACTTTTCTGCATAATTGTAGTTCAAGCGGTAAAACAGACCCTGCACGGCCCAGCTGGTAGCACTGCCATCTACATAATCCTCTCCAATAGCTCTGTTAATGGCAGGGAGATCATTGTCAATAAGATTCTCTCTTTTGGCATAAAACCATTTATTGTGTTTGGTTTCATGATTGTAACCTACAAGAACATTGAAATTATTATTATTGATACTTTTCGAATAATTAACATAGCTGTTTAACGCATTGTAATAGTCATTACTGTTTTCCAGGGCAACAGAATTTGGATTCACCCAGGGATAGATGTTGTATTTACCCGGTTCTGCCCAGTATTCATAAAAAAGCCTTGATGTTCTTTCTTTGTTCCATGAATACGGATTGAAAGTGTAATCAATATTGATGTTTAAATCTTTAACCGGGGTTATTGTAAGCGCACCCGTAAGCCAGAAATCATTTACTTTTCTTCTGTCATAACCACCTTCGGCACCAACGGCGAAGGGATTGGTAAATGATCCTTGCCCTGCCCACGTTCCGTCAGGATGTCTTACAGGCATAAGCGGTCTTAGGTCATTTTTGAGCTGGCCAGAGTATTCAGAGATGCCAGACCAACCATTACTTCCACCGGAAGGATGGTCTTCATCAGAATAAGTGTATTTTGACCTTGCAGAAAAACTCAACCAGTCTAGAATATCAGTATTTACATTGATTGAGATATTATGTCTCCGATAAACATCATCGTAAGATCTTAAGAACCCTTCCTGTTCCATATAACCATAGGATACGTAATATTGTGTTTTATCAGAGCCTCCAGAAATATTAGCATTGACCTGTTTCAGCGTACCGCTTTTGTATAATTCTTTTGCCCAATCGGTATTTCCTGCATATTTATACTTCCCATCTGTATCAATTTCAGGGTCGTAATAAACAGGTAAATTATTCTCAGGATTTTCATAATACCTTAGGGCATGATCCATTAATCTTTGATCAAAATAATTACTTCCACCGGCATTTCTACTGGCTGTATTCATATAGGTTATATATTCCCAGCTGTCAGCATACTTGGGTATATTTGTCGCCGAAGTTACTGTAAATGAGCTTGTGACATTCAGAGATGGTTTTTGTCCTTTGAGTCCGTTTTTAGTTGTAATCAGTATTACACCGTATGCTGCCCTGGCTCCATAAATTGCGGCTGAGGCAGCATCTTTTAATACAGAAACACTTTCTACGTCATTAGGATTCAAAAGATTGGGATCCTGCACAACCCCGTCAATCAAAATTAACGGATCACCCCCGTTAAGAGAGGTTGTTCCCCTTATATTGAAAGAAGATCCTTGTCCGGGGGCATAATTGTTTTGAGTTACCTGAAGATTTGGAACCACTCCTTGTAATCCTTGCCCTAAATTTGTTATAGGTCTGTTTTCGAGTACTTCATCTGAGGCAACGCCAACAGCACCGGTTAGGTTAACTTTCTTCTGGGTTCCATACCCAACTACAACCACTTCATCCATCCCAATGGTCTCTTCTTCCATCACAACAGTGAATGTGGTTCTGCCGTCTAAAGGTATTTCCTGTGTGGTCATCCCCACAAAGGAAAACTGAAGACTGTTTGCCTGGGTCGGTACAGTTATTGAGAATTCACCATCAGTGTTGGTAACTGTTCCGGTAGTGGTTCCTGTAACAACAATGGTTACTCCCGGCAGCGGCAATCCACGCTGATCGGTAACCACACCGGTAACCGTTCGTTGCTGAAAAAGAATTTCACTAACAGATTCTTTCTCCTTTTCAGTGAGAATAATCTGCCGGTTGCTTCGCACTTCATAGTCCACCCCGGCGGTGGCGCAAACCGATTTCAGCACTTCCTCAAAAGGTTCGTCGGTGAAGTCAACCGAATACTTTTGGGTCGGGTTGAAAATGTCGTCCTTGTAGAGGAAAACATGACCGGTCTGGTCTTCAAGGGTTTTCAGTACTTGCCTGATGGTTGCCTTTTCGAAATGCAACGTTACTTTCGACTGGGAAAAACCATTCCCGAATGTAAGGAACACCAGCATGGAAAAAATCAGTGTTAGTTTCATCTTTTTAAAACTTAAATTAAGTTTTCGGTTTCTTCCTTGCGGAAGAATCCATTCTCGCTTTTTTTTCATACTTTTGAACTGTTAAGTTACACAATATTAAAATTTAACACATTGAAACCGGGGGGTGC
>Ga0334893_1000243_pt1 | contig 86842 bp, 95 predicted proteins | sample GraSluR3_MG_5_FD_207218 | JGI IMG/M metagenome (GOLD analysis project Ga0334893, IMG submission 207218) | Sludge microbial communities from methane-producing bioreactor in Wageningen University, Netherlands - Granular Sludge_09_05-R3 | ecosystem: Engineered > Bioreactor > Anaerobic >...
GACTTCCTCCTTGTGTTATTTTGAACGGTCGGCGAAACCAGTTCAATTTTATCACAGGAGGACTTTTTCTCTCCATAGCTAAAGCTTTTTTGAACCATACGCACAGCGTATGGTTTTCTCACACAAATATGGCAGCGTATTGAAGCTGCTGCATGTCGATTTTTGCTCCGGATTCTTTTGCAAGCATGGCCGAGTACTTTTCCACCCGTTCAGAATGTCCTTTTGTATAGGGGTCCTTTTCCTCCAATGCTGATGACAAGGCCTTGATAGTGTTAAGATATGACTGGCGCATGTCGAACACCAACTGAAAGGAGTAGCGGATCAAAAGATAGGGAAAGAAAAGTATGATGATGGACTCAATTCCAAAATTCAAGTAAGCCATGGTTATTATAATGCTTATTGCACTGACTCCTAAAACATTTGGAACCAGCCCGCTGAAGTTTTCCTTCCAAACCTCTCTTGGTTCAAAATCGGTCAACTTTATTATGAACATTCCTGTAATCGTCATATTGCTGGCAATGAATACAACTGAAGTTATCAACATAATAAGAATAGAATTTAATATCGCAGAAATTCCCGTTCCTGAGTTCAATGTAAAATACACAATAGAGCTTAATCCTGCACTTATTACATAATTTGCAGTATTCCCAACAGTTTTATATAATTCAATATTTAAAATGTGCTTATATTTATTGTCCATCTTATAAACAGCTAGCATCGTCCCCATCGCAGCGCTAATAATGGCACCATACGGACCATAAATTACTGACACGGGTAATATTACTCCAAACCCTAGAGTTACTCCTCCTTTTCTCGGAGTGAATATTACTAATGATTCAGCTATTATAGTTAATGTTACGAAAATCAGAAAATCTAGGTCTGGTGAAAATGAATAAAATCTAACTATATATATACTTAACAAAACTGCCGTTAAGCTCAGCTTTATTAAAAAAAATTTGGTTTCTCTAGTGATAGTTGAACCCATATAGTTTGGTTCCTTCCTTAAATTTATAACAAGGTCGGCGGTAATATCTGTTGCTGTTAAACTACTTTAAAGCCTGCACCAGCAGCCATTACCAAAGTCATTACAACCATCAATATTTGGATTAATTTAGCTTTCATTAGTTTGCCCCCTTATTATTATTTATAAGTTTAATAATACTGGGACTGTTTTCGCTAGTAAACAATCTTAATCCGCTTCGCTAGGTATTGATTGATCAAATCTTTAATGCTAAACCGCCGACCTTATTACCCTGAGTTAGGCCACCTCGATCATCCTGTTGATGGCATCGAGAATGGACTTTGTTATTGCACTGTTGATGTCGTTGTCCACTATGCACTTTCCTATTAAAAGTTTTTCAGAATTATTTTGAATAAGAGTTACTCCTGAAATCACAACATTTTTGGTCGCGATGGGCAACACTTTAATTTCTTCCACCACGAACCTCTTGTTTTGTTTTGTAAACTGTTCAACAGCGTTTAATGTCGCCTGGGCGACCAGCCTGTATGCTTGAGACGATGAGTGAAGGCCTTGTGTTTCTCCTTCGAATAAATGACCTTCATACTCTAAGATGACCTTGGCCTTTCCGTTTATATCAAGGCTGGTATATTCTACGGATTTTATCATTAGCCTTGGTGTGATGAAATTTTCGCTTTCTTCGTAAACCTGGGCTATGCTTATTATCTTGTGATCTATTTTTAAATTGAATTTGGTTACCAATGCAGATTGAACATCTCGGATAATTTGCTTCGCAGATCTTTGATTGTTTGCTAGAATGTGTATCTCGACAATTTGATCGTCCTTGTTTGCCACTACCCTCGAGTTTATTACACTTAAGATTTTATTGATAAGCGTTTCTATTTCGTTGATTCTAGTCTGGTTTTCCAATGTGGCCATCCTCCCAACTTATTGAATGCAAGATACATAAAAGCTAAAACATCTTAATACAAACCATTATAACATATTTTTTTAACAACTGAAAAACAATTTAATCAAATATCAAAGCCCCCTTCAATTGTTGAAGAGGGCGTTTTTTAGAATCAAATTATTAGATTGTAGGCTCAATCAAGCCGTAGTTTCCATCCTTTCTCTTGTAAACCACATTCACCTCTTCTGTATCGCTGTTGAGGAATACAAAGAAGTTATGTCCCAGAAGATCCATTTGAAGAGTGGCCTCTTCAGTTGACATCGGTTTTACAGGAAATCTTTTAGTTTTAACCAGCGAAGGCTCATCTGATTTGGCATCTTCACGGAAAGATGAAAAATCTATCCTGATGGTGGAATGGTCCTTCAGTTTCTTCTCCAATTTAGTTTTGTGCTTTCTCAATTGCCCTTCAAGCTTGTCAACTGCCAAATCAATGGATGCATACATATCTTCGGTCGCTTCTTCCGCTCTAAGGATCGTGCCGTTAATAGGTATAGTCACTTCCAGGATATGCTTTCCCTTTTGTGTGCTCAAAGTTGCTGTTGCCTCGGTATTCGGATTGAAGTACTTGTCCAGTTTCGACAGCTTCTTATCCAAAGTACTCTTTAATCCTGTTGTCACATCTACATTCTTTCCATACACTATTACACGCATAAATAACAACTCCTTTAGCTTTATGATTGTCTTTGCTCTATATTGGTTTCTTTAATTATACCCGGCGTTTTATGTTCAAAACAAGAAATCAAAACAAAATCATAGACCCCTGTGTAAGTTGCAAGTTATAAGTTATAAGTTGTAAGTTGTAAGATAAAAGATAAAAGATAAAAGATAAAAGATAAAAGATAAAAGATAAAAGATAACTATCAGGACAAAGGGCTAAAAGCCCTTTGTCCTGATACGCTTCAGCTGACCTGGTTTTTGCCCCCACACCCGCCGGCTGGAAGTTTAGCTCGGGGTTGCCTCACGAATCCTTCTCTCAACCTTGTTGATTGGCCGGGCTTACATCTAGGCCGCACCATGATCGGCTCCCATTTTTGGGCGCCTTACGTGGATCGTTTCGCCTGCGACTGGCATCGATTTTCAACCACAGACCTGAAGCTTATTATATTATATGGTCATTGGCGCCTCCAGTCAATCACTTATGCTCTTGCTCCAAACTTAAAAGCTTCTCTTTTACATCTATCCCGCTTCCGTAGCCTTTCATGGCTCCGTCCGCTCCTATGACCCTATGGCATGGGATGACTATAGCTATTGGATTTTTATTATTGGCTCCCCCTACTGCCCTGGACGCCTTCTCATTTCCAATGGCTCGCGCAATATCTTTGTAGGATGCAGTCTCCCCGTAAGGAATGCTAAGAAGCGCCCTGTATACTTTATTTTGGAACTCTGTCCCCTGAATGTCTATCGGAATTGAAAACTCTTTTCTCTTTCCTTCCAAGTATTCGCTTACCTGCCTAGCAGCTTCAATAGTTATTCTGTTGCCACTATCTGTTTGATTTTCTTTAATCTGCCTTAGGATTTTTATTGAATGAACCGCGGTTTCACTTCCTTGGATCAAAATTGTCCCGATCTTTGTTTTTAAATAGGTCTTAGCCAAATTTAACGCCTCCTTTTGAAGGTTTTTAAGAACTTGCAATACCCAGTATAACCTTTAGTAAAAAAAATCACAATGAATAGGTTTACATTTCCTTAAAAGAATAATTCTATAGAAATTTCATTTTGAATAAGGTATACTGATTTATGAGAAACGTCTTTTATGCAAAAATCGATGACTATCTGCGGTCATCGAAGCCTGCACATGTCAGGGTCCATAAAAATATTATTTATATATAGGAGGTTTTTTTAAATGGCATTAGTCAATTCAACTGAAATGTTCAAAAAAGCTTACGAAGGCGGTTACGCTGTTGGTGCTTTCAATGTTAACAACATGGAAATCATCCAAGGTATCGTATCTGCTGCACAGGAAGAAAGCGCACCACTAATTCTTCAAGTATCTGCAGGGGCAAGAAAATACGCAAGCCCTATCTATCTTAAAAAGCTCGTGGAAGCTGCTATCGAGGAAACAGGTCTTGATATAGTACTTCACTTAGACCACGGCGAAGATTTTGAAATCTGCAAAGCATGTATCGATGATGGTTTCTCATCTGTTATGATCGACGGTTCCAAATATCCATTAGATGAAAATATTGCCCTTACCAAAAGAGTCGTTGAGTATGCTCACGACAGGGGTGTTACAGTAGAAGCTGAGCTTGGAAAATTAGCCGGCGTAGAGGATGATGTAAAGGTTTCTGCAAAAGACGCTACTTACACAGATCCTGATGAAGCTGTTGAGTTCGTTGAAAGAACCGGCGTTGACTCTTTGGCTATCGCTATCGGAACAAGCCACGGAGCATACAAGTTCAAAGGCGACCCTAAACTTGACTTTGCAAGGCTTGAGACAATCTCTGCCAAGCTTCCAAATTACCCATTGGTTCTTCATGGAGCCAGCAGCGTTCCTCAAGAATTTGTAGAGCTTTGCAACAAATACGGCGGACAAATCCCGGGAGCTCAGGGTGTTCCTGAAGAAATGCTTAGACAAGCTGCTCATTCAGGTGTCTGTAAGATCAATATCGACACTGACTTGAGACTAGCTTTGACTGCTTCTATCAGAAAGACTTTCACAGAAAATCCTGCGGAATTCGATCCAAGAAAATATCTCGGACCAGGTAGAGACGCTATAAAGAAAATGGTTCAACACAAAATCAAAAATGTTTTGGGATGCAGCGGTAAAAGGTAATATCCCAGCAATTCTTAAAGGCATCCCAGTGGGATGCCTTTATTTGTAAATCAACTGAAAGGAAATGATCCTATGGAAATCTATATAGTGCGCCATGGAACTACACAGTGGAATCTGGAGGGCAGGATACAAGGCTGCACGGATACAGATCTTTTGGATTCAGGCAAAGAAGAAGCTAGACTTCTAGAGCCTACCGTATCTAGTCTTCCCATAAAAAAAATCTACTCAAGCCCTTTAAAAAGAGCCTACGATACTGCTCTTATTCTTAATCAAGGTTTGAATCTGCCTTTAATCATAAAAAAAGACCTGCGAGAAATCGAATTTGGTGAATGGGAAGGTCTTACCTGGAGCCAAGTGTTGGACAAATACAGTCATTTGATAAAAGAAAATGATACGGGATATGTGGATCCCCCTGCCGGCGAGAGCTTCTACCAGGCACTGGATAGAGTCAGAGGCGTAATGGAAGAAATCATATCAGCGGGTGAAAACTGCCTCGTGGTTTCTCACAAGGCTACTATCAGGTTTATTCTATACGGCCTTATTAAAAAAACACCGGCTCAAACCGGTGCCATAGAAATCGACAATCTTTCAATACTTAAGCTTTCATTTAACGACAAAAAATTTGTAGGGTGGAGCTTTACCTAAGAGCTTTACCTCCTAGGTAGTCCCACTTAGAGCCTTGAATCAAACCTTTATTTTTCATTTCATCTTCGATCATATCCCGAATTATCCACCAGCTTCTGTTCCAGTTGACAAACAGGGTGTTCTTCTCCGGCGCCCTTCCTACGAGCCTTTGTATCACTATGTCAGGAGAAAGATAAGCTAAAAACTCCACGACTCTATCCACATACTCTTCCAAATCAATCATGCTGATGTCTCCACTTTCAAAAAGCTCTGCCATCCTAGTATCCTTGTCTATATAAAGAGCATGCAGCTTAACTCCATCTACTTTCAGGGCTGAGAGAATCTTGGCACATTCGATACAGTCTTCGATATCATCCCATGGAAGATTCAATATCACATGAGCACATATCTCGAACCCGTATTTCTTGATCATCAGCACTCCATCTATGAACTCTGCCAGAGTATGCCCCCTGTTTATTTTTTTCAGGGTCTTATAGTTTACGCTTTGGAGGCCCAGCTCAATATAAATCTTTACGTTGTAAGTCCTTTCAATTTCCGCAAGCACCGAGAGATAATCCTCGTTAATGCAGTCCGGTCTTGTGGAAACAGCTATTCCCACAACATCTTCCAGACATACTTGTGAAATGCTTTTTCTAAAATCCTCTATGGACATGTAAGTATTGGTGAAATCCTGAAAATAAGGTATGAACTTATTTGCTTTGTACCTCTTGGAAATATATTCTGAATTTCTAACAAACTGTTCCCTGGGAGGGATGACATTTGAGAGAGTCTCGTGACCTGCACCCTCTTCGCCACAAAAGATACAGCCTCCAAACCCAAGTTGGCCGTCTCTGTTGGGACAGGTTCCGCTTATGCTTATTGGTATCTTGTATACCTTTTCGCCGAAGGTCTCCACCAGATATCCGGAGTAGCTTCTATATAGGTCTGGAGATTTTGTCACAGCTGAATCCCTATCAGACATATATCGTCATCTTGTGAAAGAGAATTTCTGAATCCCTTTGTCTTTTTGATTATTTCCTTGCACACGCTTTCCACCGGCGCCCCTTCAGCTGATCTGATTATATCAAGCATCCTGTTGATATTAAAAAACTCACCTTTCATATTTCTGGTTTCAGGGATTCCGTCTGTATATAGGTACAATTGGTCCCCCGGCTCGTATAATACCGAGTTCTGAACAGATTCCTGATCCGGCATGTATTTGTTCAATCCCACCAGAGGCATGTTCGCCTTTAAAAGCTGTATGAGATTTTGTTTTTTTCTATAAAGAATAGGTGTAGGGTGGCCTGCATTGCTATACTTGATAGACTGCTTAACAGGATCTAAAACCATGTATATCATGCTGAAATAATTATTTGGAACCACCTCGTTTATGTCCTCTTCCACATATTCCATCACTTTTGCAGGGTTTTCTAGCACCCCTTCCGACTTGCTGCAATGGGTCAGTATCAACTTTACCATGCTGGTAATCATCGCAGCGTCAATGCCGTGACCTGCCATGTCGGCTATGGCTATGCCAAACTTACCGTTTTCCAGGTTGAAAAGATCGTAAAAATCTCCCCCTACTTTTCTGAAAGGTTTAAGATAAGAGAAAACCTCATAGTGCGCTGCCTTGAAGGTATTGCCGTCCGGAATAATCGATTTTTGGATGTTTTGAGCAAATTCAAGCTGCTTGCTGAAAATATCGTTTTTATACTGCAGCTCTTTGTTCAGCTCAATGGCCATCGAAGCTTTTGAAGCCAGGGTTGCTATCATGTCGACAGTGCTTACCGCTTCGCCGTTTTCATTTATGGTTCCCTTTTTAAACAGCTCCGCTTCAAACCTGCACACCTCATCTCCAAGTCCCCAGCACTTGGTTTCCGTAACGACCACATCCATATCCATGATCCTTGTCAGCCCACCTGCTATAAAGCCGCATTCGAACGAACAAAGCGCCTCACCGATATTGGGCATGCCTGAACAAACAGCACATTCGTCCTCTTCGAAGATTATCTTATTTCCCTCCATGCTGACAAGCCTGGTTCTTCCTATCATCAACTTATTGAGATAATCTATCAAATCGTTGATTTCCATGATTGCAAATGAAGAAAGGGCAATGTTTTTGCCCGCCTGGTATAAGATGGATGCGGATAATTTGCCCCCGTAGGTCTCTCTAAGGGCAAGACGCATGATCCTCATATATAACAAATCTATATTTGGCCCTAAATCACTCCGAATAGGGCAGCTTATGTCATCTATAGAAAGCTGTATTTGGCTATCCATTTCCTGCAGTTGATGGTTAATTACGTTTTTAAAATCCTTTAAAAATGCCTCGTTCAACCCGCAACCTCCTTTTATCTCTTTTAAATATTATAGTACAATATTTAACATTTTACTATGTTTTATTTTATATTGCCACATCTTAACCAGCCTTTAACATGTATACAATATATTTTAACAGTTCGTTTGTATTCCCCCAGATTTAGCTATATAATAAAAGAAAAGCGAAAGAGGTGTCTAAAATGGTTCGAATCGTCTCAGGTCCAAAAGGCAGCGGAAAGACTAAAAGAATGATCGATTATGCCAATGACAGCAGTGCCACTAGCGAAGGTGAAATCGTTTTTATCAATGACAGGGAGAAATACCGTGTCAAATTGGACAACCACATCCGTTATGTCAATGTCGATGATTTCTTCATTAAATCTCCTGACGTCTTCTTTGGTTTTCTCAATGGTTTAATTGCAGAAAACTACGATGTCAAAACCGTCTATATAGATAACGTTCTTAGAATCATAAACCTGGATAACATCAATCAACTTGAAGATTTGTTTTCTAATTTAAGAAAGCTTGAAGATAAATATGACGTGGAATTTGTACTTAGCGTCTGCGCAGAAGATTCGGAAATTCCCGAATTCATGAAAGAAGCAGTCTGCTGATGCTCCCGTAACTACAGGAAGGTTTTCGCCTAGGCGGAAACCTTCCTTTTGCTTTATACGCTTTTAGTAAAAGTCCCTATGCACTTTAACAAAATCCATATCCTCTTCAGTATATTCAGGTTTGACTTCGTCCCCGTATCCAATAGTAATCACGCATTCCACTGCAAACCCTTCCGGTATCCCCAACAGTTCCTTTAGATATTCTTCCGAACCGGTATCTCCATCCATTTCTCTTAGGCGGGTCTGAATCCAGCAGCTTCCCAGCCCCAAGCTCCTAGCGACAAGTTGGATCGTATATGCAGCAATGGAGCAATCCTCTACCCATACATCGCATTTTTTTGGATCTGCCACCACCACCACTGCAGCAGGAGCGTCCTTTGCAAATGAAGCCCCGTGAGGTTTGCACCTGGAAATTGCATTTAGCACCTTTTTATCTTGAACCAATATGAACTCCCAGGGCTTTCTGTTCCTGGAGGAGGGCGCGATAAGGGCGGACTTCATAATCTCATCGAGCTTCTCCCTTTCGACCGGCTTATCCTTATATTTTCTTATGCTTCTGTAGGCCTTAAGTTCTTTATACATATTTTTCACCTCTCTACATTTTAACCAAGTGCCTTCATTACCAACTTGTAAGTGTCAGCTTTTACATCCTCAATGGTTATTCCGGGGTAAAACTCTGTCTTTAACATATAATGGCCAATAGTTATAAATACGGTCTTTACCGCCATTCTATTGTAAAAAAGGCTGTTCTCCTTGGATATTATCCCTTCTTCGATACCCGGCTTTAATACCAGGTCTATTATGGCATTGATGCTCCCAATCATCTTGCTGCATCCGTCAAAATCCGACATTCCGGCAGGATAAAATTCTGCCATGCCTTCTGCCGAAAGCAGCATGTTGAAAGTGGATTGCTCGCTTTCTATGCTCTCAATCAGATTCTCGCAGATGGATTCCAGTCTCTCTCTGAAGCTCTTTTTTGACTTTAGCTTAGATTCAAGCTTCTTGATTTCTACTTCCATGCTGTAAATTATGCTTTTTGCCATTACCTCTTCCTTTGACTCAAAGTATTCGTATATGGTTCCCTTCCCCACGTTAGCCGCTTTGGCTATATCGGATACCTTTATAGAGTATGGGCTTTCCCCTCTTTTAAGCAGCTCGATAGCCCCTCTTAGTATCAACTCTTCCTTTTCAGATATCACTTTATCGCTCATTGTAATTTTTCCTCACCTGATTTTATTTTGCTTTTGGGATGAAATAAATCGTACATCACGGGTACTACAAAAAGTGTAAGCAGGGTTGCATAGGTCAAGCCTCCTATCGCAGTTATCGCTAAGGGCTGAAGCATCTCAGCGCCCATGCCCATACCCACCGAAAGTGTGGATAGGCCTAAAATAGTCGTCATCGCTGTCATAAGAATAGGTCTTATCCTGACTCTTCCTGCTTCTATCAAGGCGCTTTTTTTATCAAAGCCCCCAAGGATCAGTTGATTGGTGTAGTCGACAAATACTATTCCGTTGTTTACCACGACACCGCTTAACACCAAAAATCCCAGCATGGATATTACGCTGATTTCATTTCCAGTTATAAACAAAGCCAGAAGTCCTCCGGTAAAGGCCAAAGGTATCGTAAACATGACTATGAAAGGCGAGAGCAGGGACTGGAACTGAGCTACCATTATCAGGTATACAAATACTATGGCAAGAAGTATCATTTTTATTAAATCCCCGAGAGTTTCGTTTATTGTTTCTGTCTCTCCCGCAATTTGAATTTTGTATCCTTCAGGAACTTCGTAATCAGAGAGCTTTTCTGAAAACTCCCTGCTTACAAGACCAATATTGTGGTCTGCATCTACGCTTCCCGTGACTGATACATACCTTTCCTGTGAATCTCTTCTTATAGCTGACAATCCTTGAGCTTCGCTTATTTCGGCAATCTCTCCAAGCTTGACTGTCTCAGCGCTCTCGTTTCTTTGAACCTTCAGTTCAAAAGAATGGAGGTTATCCCGGGTGACGGATTCTGTTTTTCCGTCTATTACTATAACCGGATACTCCTGATTTTGTATATTCAGAACCGTTGCCCTCTGTCCTTGAGAGATCCCTTGGCTGACTGCTGCAAAAACCTGAGCTACTGTCAACCCGTTTTCCATGGCTTTTTCCTTGTCAACAGTCACTCTTAGCTCCACCGCATTGTCCTCAAATCCGGTCACGACCTCTATCATTCCCTGGGTATCACGAAGTATGTCTGCAACATCCGTTGAAATATCTCTCAAGATATCGATGTCGTTGCCCTTAATGACCACTTCCACTCCGCTACCTGCTATCGCTCCGAGATTCATGTTTGATGTTTCGACTATTATTTCTGCATCCAGATCCTCGGTTGCATCTTGTATCTCCCTTGCTATCCTCTGATTTGAGACAGATTTGTTTTCATCCAGCAGTATATAGAGAGAAATATTTCCTCCTCCACCGCCTCCGAAGCCCATCATCCCACCGCCACCTCCGGCAAAGGCTCCGATAGTCTCGATTCCCTCGATATCCATGATTCTTCCTACGACTTCATCTGACATCTGGGTTCTATCTTCAAAGGTTGAGTCCCTATCCATATTTATGCTCACGGACATCTCAGCGCCGTCCATTTCAGGAATGAATGAAGTCCCCATATAGGCAGCTCCAAATCCGCTGGCTCCCAACAGCACCACTACAATCCCGATGACTGCAATCTTCCATTTGAGAGCCATCCGCAAAAGCATTTCGTATTTATCCACCATTTTATCAAATATCCTGTGATTTTTGCTATCCAATTTTTTAAAAATCCCCGAGGATATCACAGGAACCAGCGTCAAAGCTATTATCAGGCTCGCAATCAGTGAATAGGCTATTGTAAGCCCCATATCGGTAAAGATCTGCCTGGATATGCCCTGGGTAAAGACCACCGGCAAAAACACCGCAGTGGTCGTCAGTGTCGATGCAGTCAATGCTCCCGTTACCTGCTTAGCTCCTTCGATTGAAGCTTTAAATGATGTCATCCCGGAGCTTTTTAGCCGGTAAATGTTTTCGATAACGACTACCGAGTTATCCACGAGCATCCCGACTCCCAGGGCCAAGCCTCCGAGAGAAATGATATTAATCGTTACTCCGGTAAAGTACATCATGGTTATGGCGAATACTAGGCTTATAGGTATGGACAGGGCAATGATAATCGTAGGTCTTATATCCCTTAGAAATATAAGGAGTATCAGTATTGCCAATATCCCCCCATAGGCGAGATTCCTTAGTACGGAGTCTATTACTATGTCTATATATACCCCTTGATCCATTAAAGGAGTTATCGTAAGGCCTTCGTGATTTGCTTCAACTGTTTCTATTCTGTCTCTTATAGATGATGCGACTTCAGCAGTCGAATAGTTGCTTTGCTTTTGAAAGGTTAAAATCACAGCATCCTGTCCGTTTACTTTGGCATAAATTTCACCAGAATTGTCGGCATCAGCGACTTGCGCGACATCTTTTAGATATATTTTGCCTACTTCATCATTTTGAGTGTCAAGCAAGAGAAGGTTTTCCATTTCTTCCTTGTCTGAAATCCTGTCCCCTACCTTGACTAGACTCTCTCCCTGCACATACCCCGCAGGCATGGAAAAGTTTTGAGCAGCCAATATTCCGGCTATCATATCCGGAGTTATCACTCCCCCTAAGTTCGCCTCTTTGAACGCCCTGTCTTTCGACTCTTCCAATTCTGCCAGGCCGGTTTCTACCTGGGTCAAGCTTTCCATCAATTGATCCCTTGCCCTGCTTATTTCAATGTTCAAGGTGATCTGTCCTTGATCCAATGCACTTTCATTTGTCAATAATTCCTGTTTTCCGGATCTCAGCGCTTCCTTCTGACTTCTTACCTCTGCAAGACCCCTATTAAGCTCAGCAATGATGCTCTCCATAGAAGCCTTTCTCGTGAGCGTTTCTTCAAGCCCTGACTTTAACAGTTCCAGCGATGCCAACTGATTATCATCCAGCTCTTCCTCCTGGTTTTCAAGTTCACTGATTTGTGCGTTAAGCTCCCTTTCAGCAATCGCTAGAGCCTCCAGAGTAATATTGGTCTGTGAAATCTGGCTTAAGAGCTGATTCTCAGCACTTCTCAGCGCCTCTTCTCCCGCTTCTATTTCAAGCTTGGCATCATTTAAGGCACTTTTGCCCTGAGCTAATTGATCTGCCTGTTTTTTGAATTCTGCATCCAGCTGCTGGATGCCTTTTTCGATTTCTGATTTTGCTTTTAATAATTCATCTTCCGCTTTCGACAATTCGCTGTCGATATTATTGAGGATTTTTTTGTTTAATTCTTCTAACTTTCCGGGCAGCAGCGTAACTTCGATGGTTTCTTCTACCAGCCCTGTTCCCTCAACAGACGCTACCCCTTCCACGCTTTCAAGCTCCGGTATGACAGTATCTCTGGCAAAGAGAGACACTTGGGAGATATCCATATCCTTAGAATCAACTGCAGCTATCATAATCGGCAACATGTCCGGATTCATTTTTATTACAGTGGGCGTTCCTATTCCGTCGCTCCAATTCGGCTTGATTATATCGAGATTTCCATTTACCTCTATCATTGCCGAATCCATGTTCACTGTGTTATTAAACTCCATTATTACCATGGAGGAGCTTTCCCGGGAGACGGAGCTAACGTTTTTAATATTGGATGTAGTAGCTAGAATCTGCTCCAAGGGCCTAGTTACTATAGTCTCCACCTCTTCCGGGCTTGCGCCGGGATAAGGCGTGACAACCACGATATAAGGAAGCTCCAAGCTAGGCAAAAGGTCCGTTTGAAGATTCATGAATGATATAGTTCCTAATATTAATATAAGTACGACTGCGACGAATACCGTATACGGTTTTTTGACGCTGAATTTCGATAACATGTCAGTCCTCCCATCTTCCCGACCGACTGGTCGGTCAATCTTAATTCTAATTTAGATATGCATAGGTGTCAATTGAATATGCTCTCTTTAAGGAATAATTAAGGGACTTTACTTGGTTTGAATATATAAAATAAAAAAAATCTGCATGAAATATAATCTCACTGCAGATCTTTATATGCATTTATGGTTGCGGGGACAGGATTCGAACCTGCGACCTCCGGGTTATGAGCCCGACGAGCTGCCAGCTGCTCCACCCCGCGTCAACAAGATTCATTATACCATATCCAGATTGAGTTTACAAGTTTTTTTACTTTTTTACCATATCCACTACATGTAGTGCTTCTCCTTTCGGACATTTATAAGGAACTTGTAGTCATACTTCTCCTTTAGGGTTTCAACCATTTGTGACCTTACCTCGTCAATGTCTCCGTTAAAATCTTCCGGCAGGAACAGGTCGAATATGACTACCTTTTCTTTTGTCAGTATCCTAAAATCGTGTATGCCCTTTATCTGGGCTTCATCTCCCAAATATTCTTCCAAATCATCCTTTATCTGCGAGCTTGTCTCACATTCATCTTCAACAGGGTCAATATGTATAACCAGGGATATTCCCATATCCTCATAAATATCTCTCTCGATCCTGTCTACAATTTCGTGGGCTACCACCAAGCTGAAGTCGGCTGAAATCTCCACGTGGGCGCTGGCCATTTTTGATACCGGACCATAATCATGGACTATGACATCATGAAGGCTCATGACGCCGTCAAAGTTTTCGATGTAGTCATGTATATCTTCTATCAACTGCCCGTCGGGCTGAACTCCAATTAATGTATCCATTGCTTCCCTGACAAACTGAATGCCGTTGTAGATTATAAAGCCCGCGACGAGCAAGCCTATAAAACCATCGATGTTAAGCCCGCTAGCCCAAGTTATCAAAAATGAGAGTAAAACGGTGGAGGTAGCCAGAACATCGTTTCTGCTGTCAATCGATGCAGCCTCCAGAGCCTGGGAATTAATTTTTTTAGACATCCGCATGTAAAATCCGGCCAGCCACACCTTAACTCCAATAGTCAGCAGTATGACTGCCCCAGATATCAGATTAACATTCACGTCAATAGGATTTACAATTCTCTCAAATGAGGTCTTAAGAAGTTCATAACCCAATAAGAGTATGACAAAGGATACTGCAAATGCGGAGATGTATTCAGTCCTCCCGTGACCGAATGGGTGTTCCTTGTCTGCAGGCTTAACCGACATCTTAAAACCCACCAGTGTGACGACATTAGTTCCCACATCGGATAGGTTGTTGATGCTGTCCGCTATCAATGAGATGCTTCCTGAAATCAGACCCAATGCAAGCTTGGTGGCAAAAAGCACTATGTTGCTGACTATCCCCGTCAGGCTGCTCATTCGACCGTAACTTTCCCTTACTTTCGCTTCTTCCTGATCCTTATTTACAAATCTGTTAATTAATAATCTCTCTATCAAATAAACTCACCTGTCAATCTTTTATAATGCCTGCCCAAATTTCGATCATACCTCTATCAGCTCATAATCTGTGTTGCCGAGACCAATTTCTTTTCCGTATTGGAACTGGATATTTATGTCTATATTTCTATCTTGAATTCCTGCAAACTTGTCTTTGCCCTTTTCGTGATTGGTTGTTAAAAGGGTGTTTTTATTGCCAATCTGCCGATTTATAAGATCACATGAAGCCTTGTCTATCGCAACAGGATCTCTGGAGACTAAAATTCCCACATCCGGAACGATGGGCGCTTCGCTCCAAGCCTTGCAGTCGCAATTTGGAGTTACGTTTATAACAAAGTTTATAAATATCACCTTGTGGTTTTTCATTTTATCTGCTACGGCTCCGTAGGCATATTCAACCATACGCTCCTGAAAGCTGCTCTCATCCGTGCTCCATTGTGGCTTTATTGCATTTACCGGACACATGGCTATGCATTCTCCGCAACCAATACATTTGATATAGTCGATCTTTGCCTGCTTTTCCTCCACTGTTATCGCAGTTACGGGACACCATTTAATACATCTTTTGCAGCCTATGCAATAACTTTCAATCACAGGCTTTGTGGTTGAATGCTGCTGCTGTTTTCCTGCTGCTGACGCGCATCCCATAGCTATGTTTTTAACAGCTCCCCCAAAACCGGCCAGGTCATGTCCTTTCACATGGGAAAGGACTACCATTGAATCCGACTGACTTATTTCTCCGGCTATAAGGACATCCTCAAAATGCTTCTTGCTGATCCTTACTCTAACAGTATTTTTGCCTCTAAGTCCATCGGCAATTATCAGCGGGGCATCTACAACCGCATATGCAAAGCCGTTTTTTATTGCCGAGTTTAAATGATTGACGCTGTTATCCCTGCCTCCAAAGTATAAAGTGTTGGAGTCAGTCAAAAAAGGACTGGCATTTCTTTCTTTTACTTTGTCCACTATCTTTCGAACAAATGTCGGGTGCAGGTACGCCGTATTTCCCGGTTCTCCGAAATGAAGCTTGATAGCCGTCAGATCTCCATCGGTTAAAATAGCACCAGCATCGGATGCATCGAATATCTTCTCGATTTTTTTCACAAAACTATTCCCTTTACCCATATTGGACAATCCCGTAAAATAAACTTTGCTTTTCATCCTTTATACCTCCCGCATCTATTCATTTTTATTCTTCCTCTTCATCTTGATCTTCTGTTTCCGCTTCCTCAGCCTGCCTAAGTTCTTCTTCGATCCTCTCCTGATAAGTCATGTTGTCGTAGAAGTATGCATCAATCACCTTTCTTGCAACCGGAACAGAATTTGAGCTTGTCTTACCTTGAATGATCATTGAAACTACCGCTATTTCCGGCTCGTCAAATGGCGCAAATGCCACGAACCATGCGGTGTTGTCTACAGAGTCGGATCCATACTGTGCCGTACCGGTCTTTCCTCCAACTCCAATCCCTGTGTGGTCAAAACCCGAAAAGGCGGTTCTCCCCGTGCTGTACAAAGACACCATCCTCATGCCTTCCTTGACTATATCTACATTCTTTTCGGACATTTCGACTTTGCCTAGTATATTGGGCTTGTGCTGATATACCGTCCTTCCTTCGTAATCTTCAACTCTGTCCACCAAGTAGGCTTCCATTCGGTTTCCTCCGTTTACCATGGTGGATATATAGCTGGCAAGCTGAATCGGCGTGAAGGAGTTTCCACCCTGGCCTATGGAAGCATTGATCGTATCAGATGCTACCCATCTTCCTGCAAGAAGATATTCAGTCAACCTGTGTATGTACCTGGTCTCTTTTATATTATATTTTCCTAGTACCTCAGATGCTTTTCTGTACACATCTCCATATGTTCTGTAAGTTTCCTGGTCCACCTCTTGAAACAGCTCTCTAGCTATAGCATACGACTTGTATACCAATTGATCGTTGCCTTCGTTGTTTACAATGGTCTCAGTACCTTCTATACCCACAGTTCTTCGGATATAATCTGATGCCGAATAGGTCCATATCTGCAGCTTGTCATTCTTGGTGGCCAAATAACCGGCTGATTCCGTTATTTCAAGGCCTGTTCTTCTGCCAAGGCCAAAGGCTGCAGCGTACTCTTCTATGTTGTCGATGCCTAGCCTGTATCCCGTCTCGTAGAAATATACGTTACATGAATCCATAATAGCGTCCTTGACATTTTCATTGCCGTGACGCCCTAGACAGCTAAACTGGGTAAATACAGGGTGTACTCCCCTGCAATATATGGTGCTGGTTTCGGTGATCACCCCTTTTTCCAAACCTATTATGGCCATTAGGGGCTTAAATGTAGATCCTGGCTGCAGCGCAGTCATCGTCGCGTTGTTGTACAAAGGTTTAGGGTAAAGGGGGTCGTCAACCACAACGTTGAGCCTTTGCCAGTCTGTCGTGCTTATCCCAGTGGAAAAAAGGTTGGGATCGTAATCCGGGTTGCTTGCCAACGCAAGTATCGCACCGGTGTTGACATCCATCACCACTACCGCTCCGGAGCTGGCATTTGGTGCCCTTTTGTTGCTCCTGATTTCCTTTATCTGGTCTGCCAGAGCTTCTTCAGCGACTCTTTGCAGGTCGTAATCTATGGTCAGATGAACATCAGATCCCGGCACTGGATCTATCGCTTCCTCCGAAAAATCATCCTGAGGCCTTCCTAGGTAATCCGCAACCGTCAGCTTCAGGCCATCTTCTCCTTTTAAGTAGGATTCAAATGCTGATTCTATGCCTGAAATACCCTTCATGTCGTTCATCTTATATCCGTTTTCTTCTACGTCGTTTTCGTTGACCCTTCCAATATAGCCCAAAACATGGGAGGCCAAGGATTTATACGGATATTCCCTTATCGGCCTGGCATTTACCGATACACCAGGAAGCAAGTGAATGTTTGAATCGATCTCTAAAACAGTTTTTAGCTTGACATCCTTTGCAATCTCGACAGGCTCCCAGGACCTAAATCCTTGGTTTTTAAGTATCTGTCTGAAAAGCATTATCTTTCTTGCATCTGCATCATTATATGTTTCGTCTATGTTGAAATTATCTCTCAACTTGTCAAATGATTCCTTTGCTGTAAGCTCGTATTCTTCCTGTCTGAAGCCATATGACCTTTTCCACGCCTCTTCCTGGCTTGTATACCTGAAAATAAGCTCTCCCTCTCTCATGGTTATGGGAAGGCTTTGTCCTAAGTGGACAGTTTCAATTGCCTGCATGGCAACTTGGTCATTTACCTCATCCTTGACGTTATACCTGTCCCTAAGAACATCCAGGGTTTCTTGGGCGCCGGATCCAACAGGTATGTCATTTGCCTCTTTCCACTCACGGGCATCTTTTTCATAAGTGAAGTAGAACTCCCCACCTTCAATAACTATTGGAAAGTCGTCTGAAAACCGCTCGTCATTTTCATTTAAAATATTAAAAAGCGTCAAAAACACTTCATTTCTTTTTTCTTCATTCATATTTGCATATATCAAGTCAATGGAATATCCAATACGGTTTTTTGCCACGTGGTAACCGTCTGCTGTATATATTCCACCTCTCGGAGCAGATTCAGTAATTTTCTGCAACATCTTGTTGTCTGCCATCCTTTGGTAATACTCTCCTTCAACAATCTGAAGCTGAGCGAGCCTAAATAAAAACAGCACCACCATGGCAAAAAGAAACACGTACAAAAAAGGCATTCTTAACTTTTTTTCATTTATAATCATCTTATCACCTTTATAGAATATTCGCCCTAAAAAATCCCTTACATATTCAAAAGTATACCCTTGTGCCTAAGCATCCTAAGCAGCGTATAAATCGCTAACAGCGCCGGCAGGTTTATCCCCCAGTATAATATGCCAAAATTAGAGATATAGTCCCCTATGGGTATTGCCATCCTCAATAAATAATGGGTAAAGTAAACCAAGGCGTGCATCATTACGACTCCTATGGGAAACAGGATTACCGGAGCGGCAAAGCTTTCCTTGAAAATATTCTTTCCTATCCAGCTTACAGTCACAATTGTCACAGTATAAGAGAGGGCATATACACCAAAAACTCTCCCGAAAATGACATCCCTTAAAACACCTATTACAAACCCATATTTCCAAGACACTTCTTTCTCATAAAAGACGCCAATCACCACCAGAGTTATCAGTACCAAATCCGGGTAATAGCCGTTGATGCTCATAAACTGAAAAAAAGTCCCCTGTATTATCAGTTCAAAGAGCAATATGAAGATCAATCCTATAGCTTTCAAATTATCACCATCTATTTTATAATCAAAACATTGTTGATTTTTTCCAATTGTACCGCCGGCTCAATAATCACTTCTTTTTCAAGCCTTCCCTGAGGGGTCTGCACTTCAAGGACTTCTCCCACCACTATGTCTTTTTTAAAGTTGCCTGTTAGGCCCGAGGTAGTAATTATGTCCCCCACTTCAATTTCAGCCTCTGAATCTACATATCCTCTCAACTTGTAGTTATCGTCTCCTGTAATCCTGACGTAGTCCCTTGTTCTTACGCAAACGCCGTTGAACATGCTGTTCCTGTCTATGATTGACAAAACTTTCGAGGTTGATGACGAGACTTCCACCACTCTGCCGACTAGACCTTCCTTCAATATGACAGTCATGTTGTTGCCTACGCCGTCATCGCTTCCCCTGTTGATAACAAACACGCTGAAGCCCAAATCCGGGTCTATTGCTACCACCGACGCTGAAATATATTCATATTGGGCATTTTCTTCCTTGAATTCTAAAAGGCTTTTCAGTTCCCTGTTTTCCTGCACCACCTTTTCGTAGTCGGTGAGATTTCTTTTGTATTCGCCCAGCTGCTCTTCCAGCTCTTCATTTCTGCTTCTTAAAGTGCTTAAATCTGAAATGAATTCGTAGAAGTTGTTTACATATTGGGAGGAGTAATAAAAAAATCTGCTCACCGAACCTACACCAGAGCTGAGAAGCCCTTCCGGTGCAGTCGTATGGGCCCTTCCTCCTGATGTCATCCCGATGCCCAGCACCAGCATTCCAATTACTAGACCTATCAAAACGCCAAATTTGTGTTCACCAAACCATTTCAACGGCGAATCCCTCCAAAATTATTTTACTTTAAAGCCAACACAGAAAAGGAATCCGGAGATTCCCTATTATTTTTGTGCTGCTTAGGTTTAATTGCTATCAGTCATTTGCAAACAGTATGTTCATGTACCCTTGTTCAAGCACCATCTCTGTTCCTTTTGCAACGCAGTCAAGCGGATCTTCTGCTACGAAGCAATCCACTCCTGTTTCTCTTTTAATCAGGGTATCAAGGCCCTTTAGCATAGCCCCTCCACCCGTCAGAGCTATGCCTATGTTGATGATGTCCGACAGCAGCTCCGGTGGAGTTTTTTCAAGTACACTCTTAACTGTATCTATTATATTGTAAATCGTAGGCTCTATAGCTCTGTAAACCTGTTTTTCATTCAAAATGATAGTTCTAGGGAGACCTGAAACCAAATCCCTGCCTTTAATCTCAATCGTGTTGGTTTCGTCGAAGCCATACGCGCTGGCTACTTGCATTTTGATTACTTCAGCAGTTTTTTCACCAATCATAAGGTTATGCGTGCTTCGAATAAATTGAATGATCGATTCATCAAAATCGTCTCCACCGGTTCTTATGGAGCTGGAAACTACCATGCCTCCCAGCGATATCACCGCAATATCCGTTGTTCCTCCTCCAATATCCACCACCATGCTTCCCATTGGCTCATTGACCGGCAGCCCTGCTCCTACTGCTGTTGCCAATGCTTCCTCGATAAGTCCTACTTCCTTGGCACCCGACATCTGTGCGGCTTCTATTACCGCTTTTCTTTCAACTTCTGTAATGTCCGAAGGTATGCCGATTAGAACTCTCGGCTTCGAGATGTTAAAGCCTTTCATGGCCTTTCCCATGAAATACTTGAGCATCTTCTGGGTTATGTTGAAGTCAGCAATTACCCCTTCTTTTAGAGGCCTTACTGCTACGATGTTCCCCGGAGTTTTTCCTATCATTTTTTTTGCTTCTATTCCCACTGCAATTACCTGATTTGTATTTTTATCTATAGCTACAACGGAAGGTTCCCTTATTATTATACCTTTTCCCTTGACTGCAACTAAAGTATTTGCAGTCCCCAAGTCGATACCTATATATGCTTTATTAAATATTCCCAAATTGCTTCGTTCTCCTTTCAATATAAGACCCCATAAAACAAGTCTTATACATTATACAACATTTATGCTTGCAACTGCCTTAAAAAACATAAAAATATTTCAAATCAAATTAATTTTTCGGTCATGCAAACAGGCCGCTTTTCTAAAGCGGCCCGAAATTTCTTTTATTTTTCGAATTATTCTAGTTTAAGCTTAGTGGCAGCCTTGTATTTAAACTCTGCCTTAGATTACAATACGTTCATATCAAATTCCACCAGCATTTCTCCCAAAAGGCTTACCGGCAGTCCCATTACATTTGTATAGCAGCCTTCTATTTCATCTACCAGCAAAGCTCCTTTTCCAACGACAGAATAGGCTCCAGCCTTTTGCCAAGTCTCTCCTTCATTTATGAACTTTCTTATAAAGTCATCTTTTAATTTCATGAATTTCACTTTAGTCTTTTTATTGGTGAACATTCCCCTGTTTTCACTCGTATCAAATACGCATACCCCGGTAATTATTTCATGCACCTTTCCTGAAAGCTGCTGCAATATATCAAAAGCTTCTTGTTCCGTGGAAGGCATGCCAATTAGACTATCGTAAATGAGCATGGTATGTGCTGCAATTATCAAGGAGTCTTTATCCTTCAGCTCTTCTGCTGCTTTTAGGGCTTTCTCCAATGCTATTCTTTCGACATTTTCTTCAAAAGTCAGGTACTTGTCCACCTTTTCCTCAACATCGCTTTTATAAACTTCGAATTCCAAGCCCAGGTTTTCCAAGATCTCTTTTCTTCGAGTTGATGTAGATGCCAAAATTATCTTTTTCATATGCATGACCCCTTTACTTTTTATAGAAAATCACGAAGCTTAAGATGAGAAAAACGATACTGCCTAAATTCAGTTTCACAACTAACCCCAGGTTAATTTTTAAGAAATTCAGGTCCACCAGCCACGAACTTGAAGCGTGATTAAACAGCCTGATATCAAACCCTTTGCCAAAAACGGGTAAATATGGAGTCAACAGCTCTCCAATAAAAGTGCCCGCCACCAATGAAAAAACTACTATGAAGAAAAAAGTCCATTTTCCTGAGCTGATTTTCATAGCTACTCCTTTCCATCTGAATATTATATATATTATAAAGTATAAGCTCTCATGTGTAAACACCTGCCTTAAAATTATACATTATACACAATAACCCATATTTATACAGCTTTGAATTGTTATAAGGTAAAAACAAAACTCAGGTACCGTAAGCACCTGAGTCTGGAGGCGTCCGAAGCAAATCAGGACGCCTTTAACTATGAGCATTATATTTACTGAGCCTGTTTTTCCTCTTTAAGCTTTTCAAGCTGACTGCTGATAGCCTTAGTCGGACACTTTTGCACGCATACCTGACATTCTGTACAGCCTTCATACTCGATTTTTGCCAGATTGTTTGCAAAAGATATGGTCTTTTCAGGGCAATTCTTGACGCAGATCTGACATCCGATGCAACCTACGCTGCAACTGGCTTTTACATCCTTGCCTTTATCCTTTGAGTTGCAGTCTATGTGCACTCCCTTGGACGCGGGCACGAGTGCTATTACCATTTTAGGGCATGCATCGATACACTTTCCACAAGCGGTACATTTGTCGGGATCCACGACTGCCACTCCAGATTCTTTTATATGGATGGCATCAAAAGGGCATACCCTTTCGCAAGTTCCAAGTCCCATGCAGCCATATTGGCAGCCTTTATTTCCACCTGAAGCAATGTTCGCCTCCCTGCAGTCCATCACACCGTAATAATTCGACCTATTCTTTGCATTTTCAAACGTGCCGTTGCAGATAACTCTCGCTATCATTCTTTCACCGGTTTCCGCAGCAGCTCCTAAAATATCCGCTATCTTTTCCGCAGTTTCAGCACCACCTACGGGACATCCGTTTACAGGTGCTTCTCCTGCAGCAAGTGCAACGGCAAAGGCGTCACATCCCGGATATCCGCATCCGCCACAGTTCGCACCGGGCAGCGCATCCTTAAGAAGGGGAACCTTTGGATCCACTTCGACTGCAAATACTTTAGAGGCATAAGCTAAACCTCCTCCGAACAACAAACCTAAAATTCCGAGCCAAAAAACAGGAGTCAATAATTCGCCAGTCATCTAAGCACCTCCTATAATAATCCCTGGAATCCCAGAAACGCCATGGACATAAGGCTGGCTGTCAAAAGTGCTATAGGAAATCCCTCAAGGGGCTTGGGAACATCTGAAACGACAAGTCTCTCCCTGATTCCTGCAAACAGCACGATTGCCAGCGTAAATCCAACAGCGGCTCCAAAACCATGGAATATAGTTTCGATAAAATTGTATTCTTCCTGAATGTTAAGTATGGCCACACCCAATACTGCACAGTTGGTAGTGATAAGTGGCAGATAAACACCCAGTGCCTGGTATAGAGTAGGACTGGATTTTTGAATAACCATCTCCACAAACTGCACCAGTGATGCTATTACGAGTATGAAGGCAATGGTTTGAAGGTATCCTAGACCAAATGGCTCCAACACGGCATACTGAATCACGAAGGTTATGGCTGACGCCAAAACCATTACAAATGTCACGGCAGCGCCCATGCCCACAGCGGTTTCAACCTGCTTTGAAACCCCAAGGAATGGACATATCCCCAAAAACCTAGAAAGAACAAAGTTGTTGACAAGTATCGCGCTTAATAAAATAATAAATAATTGTACCATCTTAATCCCCCTCTACTTCGATGCCGAAACTTTATTTAAAAGTCCCAACAACAGTCCTAAAGTAAGAAACGCGCCTGGAGGCAATATCATCATGATCGCCGGTTCAAAGCTTCCGCCGAATACAGAAATGCCAAAAATGCTTCCCGCTCCAAACAATTCTCTGATAGATCCTAAAATCGTAAGCGATAGGGTAAAACCAAGACCCATTCCTATTCCGTCGGCCAGGGAATTTAAAACGTCATTTTTAGACGCAAAGGACTCTGCCCTCGCCAGTATTACACAGTTTACAACTATAAGAGGAATAAAGATTCCCAAAGCTTTATCCAAATCCGGAAAATATGCCTTTAGAAGCATGCCTACTATTGTTACGAAGGACGCGATGATTACTATAAACGCCGGTATACGGATCTTGTCCGGTATCTGCTTTTTAATAAGAGAAATAACCACATTAGACCCTACCAGTACAACCATAGTAGCCAAACCCATTCCCAAACCGTTCATCGCCGCAGTAGTTACAGCCAGCGTCGGACATAGCCCCAACATCAATTTAAAAATTGGGTTTTCGGGAATAATTCCATTAAATAAATTCTTACTGAAATTCATTATTATTGCACCTCCACCCTACTTATTTAATTCGTTGAACATTTCTATTGAATAATTGACTCCCTGGGCAATAGCCTCGGTGGTTATCGTAGCACCGGTTATTGCGCTGATCTCATTTTGACCTGGAGTTCCGCTTTTGATAACTTGAAGCGGAGATGTGGCCGATTGATTTTCGAATTGAGCCATGAAGCTGCCGTCTGTGGCTTTAGCCCCAAGTCCAGGAGTTTCCGTATGACTGACAATTCGCATTCCGGTAACGGTTCCGTCTATCGATATTCCGGTAAGTACCGTAATTTCTCCACCATACGCTCTTGGAACGGATTTAAAGGTATACCCAACAGCTTGACCTGCGGAAATCCCTTCGTAAACTTCCTCGATCACTTCCAGGTTATCAAACCCCAAAGATTGTGCCGCTGCACTAATCAAGTCTTCGTCCAGCTGCTGAAATTCTTCAGCATCACCCAATACTTCCATTCTTGCCTTCTCATTTTCCAGTCTTATCTGTTCGGCAATGACATCTTTAGTGACGTAATTTGTAGCTCCTAAAAGGAGTGCTGCTATGCCGGATATTATGAAGAGCACCAGTGAAAGCCTTCCTATCTCACGCATCGCCTTTCACCTCCCCGTATAATCTTGGCATTGAATACCTTTCGATAAGCGGAGTAGCGACATTCATAAGCAATATCGAGTAGGAAACACCTTCCGGGTATCCTCCCCAAAGCCTTATGACGCTTGTAACAACTCCACATCCAACTGCATAAATAATCTGGCCTTTGACCGTTACAGGGGAAGATGAATAATCTGTCGCCATGAAAAACGCTCCTAGCATCAAGCCACCCGCCATCGCATGGTACAAAGGATCTTGTCCCGACGCAAGGGTCAGCACCATTACAGTTCCGATAAACACGACAGGGATTCTCCAGCTGATTACCTGCCTTACTATAAGATAAATACCTCCTAGAAGTATCGCCAAAGTTGATACCTCTCCTATTGAACCTGACACATTTCCCATGAAAAGGTCCATGTAGCTCGGAAGAGACGCCGCTGCCGCTTCTCCCCCCTCCTTAAGAAGTCCCAAAGGTGTAGCCGCAGTGGCGCTATCGGTGATAAATGCTGCAGAAGTCATCCTGGTGGGCCAAGATGCGAGCAGGAATGCTCTAGCCGCCAATGCCGGGTTAATAAAGTTTTGCCCTATCCCCCCAAAGCACTGCTTTACAATTCCTATGGCAAATACAGACCCGATAACGGCTAGCCACCATGGAGCTGTAACAGGCATGTTAAATGCCAGCAAAATTCCGGTTACCACTGCGCTCCAGTCGGTAACTGTAACCTGTCTTTTCATTACATACTTTTGTAAAAGTGCTTCAGTGACTACACAGGAAGCTATGCATAACAATGTTATTATTGCCGTGTTGATTCCAAAATAAATAATTCCCGCCGCAAATGCAGGCAAAAGCGCTATCACAACGTCCCTCATTATTGTTCCCGTACTGTGAGAAGCCCTGATATGCGGTGAGGACGATACGGTTAAAAGTTGCTCGTTCATGATCAGTTATCCCTCCTAATTTCCTTTTCTGCTGCTGGCTATTATTTCCCGCTTTGCAACTCTGATTGACGATACAAGGGTTAGCTTGGCAGGACATATAAATGAGCAGCTGCCGCATTCGATGCAATCAAGAGCATTATAGCTTTTACATTTCTCGAAATCGCCTTTTATCGAATATGCGGAAAGATACAATGGGAGAAGCTTAACCGGACAAACGCCAACGCATTTGCCGCATCTTATACATTGAGAAGGTTCCGGTATAAAAGCATCTGTTTTATTAAGACATAGAATTCCCGATGTCGCCTTTATGACAGGTATGTCAGCCGAAAACTGAGCAACCCCCATCATGGGTCCGCCGTTTATGATCTTTGCAGGTTCTTCGGAGAAGCCTCCGCACTCTTCAATCAAGTGATTTACAGGAGTTCCTATCTTTGCAACCAGTGTCTGTGGATCTTTAATAGCGCTTCCTGTAACGGTAACTACCCTTTCGATCAAAGGCATGCCTATTCTGATGGCATCACTTACAGCGTAGGCAGTACCTACGTTTGTAACGACTACGCCTGCATCCATTGGCAGTGCTCCTGATGGAACTTCCCTGCCGGTGACTGCTGTTATAAGCTGCTTTTCAGACCCTTGAGGATATTTAGTATGAAGGGAATATACCTCAATCTGGTTTTTGTCGTCGATAGCATTGTAAATCGCATCAATAGCCTCAGGTTTATTGTCTTCGATGCCTATGTAGCCTTTTTCCACGCCTAGAACCTTCATCATAGCCTTGAGTCCATATACGATTTTTTCGGGAAAATCTCTCATAAGATGATCATCCGTAGTCAGATAAGGCTCACACTCCGCTGCATTTATGAGGACGTAATCAATTTTTTTATCCGGTGGAGGAGACAATTTGACATGCGTGGGGAAAGTTGCTCCTCCAAGGCCAACGATTCCTGCACCGAGGATTATGTCTTTGATCTCCTGGGGGGATAATGATTCCATCTCGCCCTTTGGCTGAACTTCTTCGCTCAAGGTTTCTTCCATGTCGTTTTTAATGACTACCGACATAACCTTCTGACCGTTAGGGTGTAGCCTAGGTTCCACTGCCACAACCTGTCCCGAAACGCTGGAGTGAATCGGCGCAGATACAAATCCACTGGCTTCACCGATTTTTTGACCCTTCTTTACCAAGTCTCCTTTTTTTACTATCGGATTACAAGGAGCTCCAATATGCAATGACATCGGTATCACTACGGTTTCCGGGGGACTTGCTGATTTTAACGGTTTGTCTTTCGTCAACTCTTTTCTATAAGGTGGGTGTATCCCTCCCCTAAAAGTTGAATGTTTAATGTCCATTTCTTAAACACCTCGCATTATATGAATATTGTATACAGTTTTTCGACTTCCACATTATATCATACTATTAATTCTTTTGTTTGTTAATAATAAGACGTGTGCGGCGAGCCGATTGTTCTAATTTTAATACAACATGCTGAATAAATAAAGCTTTTTTCAAGATAATTAAATTATATTAGCTTTATTCCGAACATTTTCTTGTTTTAATGTAATTATGTACGGTTTACTATTTCTTGAATGATAAATTGTAAACGATGTGCAGTCTATGCACCAAAAAAACATCCTTGTTTTTAATAATAAAGTTTTTATCCTGTTTTATTAAACTTGATTTTTGTTCTTTTTGCACATAATCTTAAAAGAACTTTGTTCATCAAGAACAAAGCTCTTTTAATTCTTCTTCAACGTGGTTTTTAATCCAACTGACGACCTGAATGTTGTCCAGAGGAACCTTCTCTCCTATCATATTACGTATTTCTCTCGTGTCTAGTATGAATTTTTTTTCTCTATAGGAATGTTCGTAAATTAAATTCGCATCGCTTAGTCCAAGCACCAATGACGTTATGGTCTTAGGCATGTCCCCCAAAGGAGCTCTGTCTATGTGATCGTATTTAAACTTCACCTTAACCGCCGTTCCCATACCAACCTTGGACAATATGTCCAAGCTTCCTTCACACTGTTTTGCAGCGGCTTCAAATAAGGAAATGCCCAGACCTACAGGTCTGGTCGTCCGACTGGTGACAAAGGGGTTTTTCACATTTTCCAAAACATCCTTGGGTATACCCTTGCCGTTGTCTACGATTCTTATCTTTAATAGATTTTTGTCTACATCTTCGTTTATAGACAGCTTTATAAGGCTCGCATCTCCTCGTATGGAGTTTTCCACGATATCCATTATGTGAAGAGAGAGTTCTTTCATTTAATCACACCTTTTAAATTGTAAGATTTAAGTATTTCATGGATTATTTAAAGGTCTTTCGCTTTCTGCTTTCCCTCTTTTAACTTTCCAATGATTGCTTCAGGGGTATTTTCATCCAAGTGCATGAAAAATTCCCTTTCAAGTATCTGATGAAGGTAGTGGGCATCAGAAGATCTTAATATCCTGTATTTCGCCGCAATCATATCAATTAAAGGATTCTGTCCCTTTTTATACATTGATGACAATTCCACTGTTTTGATATCAAGCTCATCGGGTATGAATCCCAAATTTGAAACGATACTGAAGCTCCTTCTGTCGATATGAGCTGGAACGATTACGCCGCCTAGGTCTTTGGCTAATTCATCCAAGCGGCTGATGGTTATATCCACTGAGTTTATCAGCAGCTTCTCCACTTTTCCCGATTCTTCGTCAAACTCATTTAATTCCAATTGTTGCCCAAAAAGCTTCTCGTCATTTTTTATATCGGGAAGCTTTTTATAAAGATAATCCCCAAACTCCATAGCATCCTCAACCCTGTTGAAATATGCCAGGGCATGAATTTCCTCTTTTGTATTGACTTCTATTCCCGGAACCAATGTAAGCCCTGATTTTCTAGCTACCTTTGCCACTGTCGGAAGATTCCTTCCGCTGTTGTGGTCTGCAACGGCTATTGCATCAAGCCCCTTCAGCAACGACATGTTGACGATGTTATTAGGCGTCATATCTAAATCGCCGCAAGGCGACAAGCACGAATGTATATGCAGGTCCACTGCGAATGCTTTTAAGTCCATGATTAAATTGCGTCTTTAAACAGGCAGGCTATTTCATATGCATCAAGAGAAGTGCTTAAAATTGGTATGTCTTCCTCCAGTGCTTTCTTTGCAGTATTTTCATCCGGTTTAAGATCCTCCGGCAATATGATGCAGCTCATTTCCAATAAAACTGCCACTGCCACTATGTTCATATGTGTCTGAACGGTAATCCAAGCGCATTTTTTATCCGCATGAGACATTACCCAGCTCAACAAATCTCCTATGTATACATTCTCGATGGTTTTTTCAAGATCCACCCCTTGGTTTTCCAGAGTGAATCTTTTGGTTTCCAACAATTCTTTAACAGTCAACATCAGTCATCCCTTTCATCCTCTTCTTTGTCTTTCATAACCGGCACTACTTTTTCGGACAGGTCATACATCAGCTTTGAAAGCTCGTTGATGGCCTCCCTGAGCACGAAGATGCAGTCAACCTCGCTTGCCTGCCCCCTTACTATGTCTTCAGCCAATGCTCTGCACCCGGGAGCTCCGCATGAGCCGCAGTCGATGCCCGGCAATGTATTTTCAATCTTATCCATTGTCTCCATTTTCTTAATGGATTCCTGAATATCCGAATCAAGAGGGGTCTCAGGCATCGGGAATATCTCCCCTTCCCTGTCCAGCAATCCGGATTTGTAAGCCTTCATTATCATTTCATCGGTAATATCGTTTTCTCCAGTCTTTTTTTCAGAGAATCTGTCCATGATTCTCTTTTTTGCAATGAAAGTATTCTCGACTGTAAGGCACCCTCCTACGCAACCTCCTATACAGGCCAGGCCTTCGAAAAAATCCAGTTCTCTCAAGCGCCCGTTTTCGATTTCCTCTAAAACGCTGATTACATTATGAATTCCATCTACGTTTATTATCTGTTTATCAGAAATGTAGCTGGATTCTCCACCGGTGTGGGCCCATATGAGGCCTCTGCCTGTAGAGTGTTGCAGGTCTTCTTCTTCAACTTTGTCGATTCGATCCAGTATTTCAGGATAAATCTCCGCTATGGATATGGATGCATCTATGCTGGAAAGGCTGTTGTCCCAGGGTATGTAGCTGTGAATTGTAGTTGCCTTGGCTGCACAGGGGGTTATAAATATCAAACCTATTTCTTCGTCTTTAAGTCCCTTCTCCCTTTTGAGCCTGCTGCGCACCAACCTTGCCGTAACCTCCATTGGAGATTCCAGGTGAACCAGATTCGGTATCAACTCGGGAAATCTTACCTGTATCATTCTCACTACAGCAGGACATGCAGATGATATCAGGGGCTTTTTGACGTCCTTTTCCATCAGTTCGTATTTAAGCGCTTCTCCAACTATCTCAGCTCCGTATGCAACTTCCTGAACCTCGTCAAATCCGATTTTCTTCAAGGCAGTAAGTATCCTGTTGATGCTGATTTTCTTTTTAAATTGTGCAATAGTGGTCGGCGCAGGCAAAGCTACGGTATACTTGTAATTTTTAAGTATCTCAAGTTTGTCAGTGACTGCATTTTTGGCATGATAAGGACATACCCTTATGCACTCTCCACAGTCTATGCACCTTTCCTTGATTATCGTCGCCTTTCCCTTTCTTACCCTTATTGCCTGGGTGGGACAATTTCTAAGGCAAGTTGTGCATCCCTTGCATTTGCTCTTATCCAAAACCACCGAGTGGTAGTATTCGTTATTCATTTGAATCACCATCTTCATAATTTAAATATCATTTTTATTTTAGTTCCTTCAGATATTTTTGACTCGATAAAGAACTCGTCGGCGCATTTTTTCATGTTTGGAAGGCCCATGCCCGCGCCAAAACCCATCTCCCGGATTTCAGCCGTTGCCGTCGACCATCCTTCCGTCATCGCAAGTTCAACGTTTTCAATTCCCGGACCAAAGTCCTCGGTCGCTACGATGACCTTGTCGGAGTTGACGCTTAAATACATCTTTCCACCTTTTGAGTGGATTGCGATATTCATCTCCGCCTCATATGACGCAATGGCGATCCTCCGAACCACGGAGGTGTCCACTCCAATTTGTTGCAGAGTTCTTTTTATGCTTCTTGAAGCGTCACCGGCGGCGGCAAAGTCTCTGCTCCCAACTTGATAGTCCATTTCATAGATGCTATTCATAAGATCTGTCTCCAAGTCCTTCCTTGTAAAGCTTGCCGCATGCTTCATACAAAGGCAGCCTGGTTTTCATAATCACCATGTCCAGTTCATCCGCCTCCTGAACCATCTCCACTGCAGGGGTTTTATCCCTCACGAAAACGAGACATTGGATGTTTGCCATTTCTGCGGTCTTAAGAACATGAATATTCGTAAGCCCAGTCAACAGGACTACGTCTTCTTTGGCAAACCTTAGAACATCGCTCATAAGGTCGCAGCCGCAGGCTAGAGAAATCTCGTCGCTGAGCTTGTCTCCTCCGCAGAGAATCTCTGCATCTAAAATACTTTTGATTTCATGTAGCTTCATAAGTTTCCTCCCAAATATAGGTATACCTATATTGTAACTGAGTTAAGTATTTAACACAATAGGCAAAACGATGGGCTTATATCTTTCGATACTGCCTGTTAGGGCGCTTGTGCCATGCATCTTATTTACCCAGAGCTTCCTCTGCATTGTAAGAGCTTCTTACAAAGGGGGAAGATGCTACATACTTAAATCCCATATCCAGTGCGATCAGCCTGTATTCTTCGAATACGTCCGGATGAACGAACTCTACAACTTCGTGGTGGCTTTGAGATGGTCTTAAATATTGACCTATCGTCACAAAATCACAATCAACATTTTTCAAATCCTCTAGAACCTTCAAAACTTGGTGTTTTTTCTCTCCAAGACCGAGCATTATTCCCGATTTTGTATAGATTTCAGGATCCATACCCTTAACTCTCTTCAAAAGCTCAAGGCTTCTTTCATACTCTGCCATGGGACGTACCTCATCATAAAGCTCCGGCACTGTTTCAAGGTTGTGATTGATTATATGAGGATTGGCCGCTACCACTGTTTTCAGATCCTCATATGATCCTTCAAAGTCCGGTATCAATACCTCTACGATAACATCTGTATCTCTTTTTTTGATTTCTTCGATAACCTTCGCAAAATGCCCTGAGCCTCCGTCAGGAAGATCATCCCTAGTAACTGATGTTATTACCACGTGCTTCATCTTCATTTCTTTTATAGCCTTGCCGATATTGACTGGTTCCATCGGGTCCACATGACCCGGCTCTCCTTTGGAAACATTGCAGAAAGTACAGTTTCTTGTGCATATGCTGCCCAGTATCATAAAAGTCGCTCTCTTTTTGCTAAAGCATTCTCCTCTGTTCGGGCAGTTTGCCTCATCGCAGACAGTATTAAGCCCCAGATCCTTTAGCAGCTTTTCGACCTCTTCTGAGTGACCCGTCTTCCTAAAGGGGATTTTTAGCCAATCCGGCTTTATTTCTCTTTTTGTATCAGACATGTTTTTTTACCTCGCTTAATGTAATATCTTCAAGAGTGGCGTCAAATACTTTTTCAAAGTACTCCACCACCTGTTTTTTTGCATCCGTCATTGATATTTTTTTGCCAGTGAGCATCTCCAACGACACAGGTGTTCTGTCTGTTAATCCACAGGGATTGATCAGTTTGAAATGCTCCATATTGGTGCTCACGTTGTACGCAAAGCCATGCATGGTTACCATGTGCTTTACATGTATGCCGATTGCAGTGATCTTTTCTTTGCCTATCCATACGCCTGTATATTCCTTGTTTTCTTTATGAGCGTTTATGTTGTATTCGTTTTTTAAAAGTTGAATGAATATCTCAAGCAGATTATCGAGATAGTCTTTGGCGCTTATATTGGCTTTTTTTAGATTGATTATGGGATAACCTACGATCTGCCCAGGACCGTGATATGTGACATCTCCACCCCGGTTGCTCGAATGTATTTCTATCCCCATGTTCTCAAGCAATTCCTTCCCTGCTAGTATATGTTCGTCATTTCCCCTGCAGCCAAGCGTTATCACCGGCTTGTGTTCAGTAAGTATCAGGGTATCTTTAATGAGCTCGTTTTCACGAAGCTCCCTTATCTTTTTTTGCAGCTCAAGGCACGACCCATATTCTGTCAATCCTAAATCAAGCAAGTTCATCTCCATGTGGATTACTCCTTTATTATGTAAAATTTACCAGTCTTTGGATAAAAAAATGGTGCGAAGGGGGGGACTTGAACCCCCACGGAATTTCTTCCACATGCCCCTCAAGCATGCGCGTCTGCCAGTTCCGCCACCCTCGCACATTAAATCTAAATACTTAGCCTCACGGCTTTAAGGTACAAGAAATATTATAAACTCAAACTCTGGAATTGACAAGTCTATTTTAAAATAAATTGCGCCACATCAAAAAAACACCTTCTCTTAATTCCTTTAATGTGCCGTCATTCCATATAACTATGTCGGCGTATCTTTCCTTCTCATCCCCCGACATCTGTGCATCCACTCTTCGAATAGCCTCCTCAATGGAAAATTCATTTCTATCCATGATCCTTTGAAGCTGAGCCTCCCTTGAGGCTCTGACTAAAACTACTACGTCCACCCTGTCCATGAGGGATGCCTCTATGAGAAGGGGACAATCATATGCCACATATCCCCCTCCCATCCTTTCACATCTTGCAATCTGGATCTTATATAATCTGTCCACCTCTGGGTGCACTATCGAATTTAAAATCTTTCTTTTAATTTTATCTTGAAAAATCATATCTCCCAAGGCTTTTCGGTTTAAGGACCCCTCTGCATTAATTACACCGCGGCCGAACTGTTTTTCTATCCTCGCAAGTCCTTCTGACCCGGGTTCCACGGCTTTTCTTGCGAGTTCATCCGCATCGATAACGTCTATATTGAGATCTTCCCTGAATATTTTTGACACCGAGCTTTTGCCTGTTCCTATCCCTCCGGTAATTCCTATAATCTTCATGTGGCTGCTCCGCTACATGTCGCTTTCATAAAAAGCCTTGAAGGCCTTATACAACATGTAAATATCGCCTTTCGAAGAGATTTCCCACGGGGAATGCATGCTAAGAAGCCCGATTCCGCAATCTATTACATCCATCCCAAAAGCTGCCGGGATGAAAGCAATTGTTCCGCCTCCGCCCATGTCCACTTTTCCAAGTTCGCCTACCTGCCATAATATTTTGTTTTTATTAAAAAGGCTTCTAATCTCAGCCATAAATTCTGCATGAGCGTCGTTGCTGGAGCTTTTGCCCCTGACCCCCGTATACTTGGTTATGGCAACCCCTTCTCCGAGATATACAGCATTGTATTTGTCATGAGTATTCGCAAAATTAGGATCCACGGCTGCATTGACATCCGCGGAAAGAAACTTCGAGTTTTGAAGAGATCTTCTAATTGCCATGTCCGGATTTTTATCCGCAGTGAGGCTTAATATCTCATATACAAAATTTTCGAAAAATTTCGAGCTCATGCTCGTGTCTCCCACGCTTCCTATTTCTTCTTTATCCGCAAATATCGCGAATATCGACTTCTTGTGATTTTCTGCGTCAAAAATCGCCTTTAGGGAAGTATACGCGCAAACCCTGTCGTCTTGACCATATCCACCTATCATGCTTCTGTCCATGCCTGCATCACGTGCTTGTCCCGCAGGAACTACTTCAAGCTCGGCAGATGTGAAATCCTCCTCTATGATTCCGTATTTTTCATGAAGCATTAAAAGGACATTGTACTTGAATCGTTCCTTTTCTTCCTTGTCTTCGAACGGAATGCTTCCTATTAGAAGGTTTAACATTTCACCTTCTACAGCATCACCCAGTTTTTTTACCATCATGTCCTTGGATAAATGCGGAAGCAGATCGGTGATAAAAAACACCGGATCCTTTTCATCTTCTCCAATGGATATTTTTATTGCATTCCCATCTTCTTTAATTATGGTTCCGTGGATTGCCAGTGGCGTTGTTATCCATTGATACTTCTTTATTCCACCGTAATAATGGGTTTTAAAAAAACTAAGTTTGCCGTCTTCGTACAAGGGTGATTGTTTCAAATCAAGCCTGGGTGCATCGATATGTGATCCAACCATCAGGAATCCTTTTTCCGGATTCACTCCTCCCATTTTGAACATCACTACCTGTTTGCCCTTGTATAGGGAATATACCTTATCTCCAGGCTTTAATGTCAGGTTGTTATCGATATAATGGTCTATGGATTTAAAACCCTCTTTTTCCGCTAGAGCAGTTATATGCTCTGCCGCCTCTCTTTCCGTCTTGCTCTTATCTAGAAAGAGCTTATAACCGTCACAAAACACAAACGCATCGTCTTTTTCGCCCTCCAACACATCCCACACGTTTAGGCTCTGTCTTTTAAGTTTTAATTTATCTGTTTCCATAATCCGCCCCCCTAATCGACTATTTCAATATTGTCCAACTGTTGTTTGAAATTTTTTCTGAAATTTTCAAGATATTCTTCCCTCAATTGCTTTTGCTCCTTGGCTTCTTCTTCCGTAAGCCCAGATGCTTTTTTTTTGTTTGCCAGCTCGTTGATCCTTTTTATTTTATCTTCGCTTAACATATCGTTCCTCCAAAATATTCTTATCCCAACATTATACCATATTAGAGTTTTTTTTAAATAATAACCTTTTTTACGCACAAAAAACCAAGCACCCTTTCCTTGAGGCTTGGTTTAAGTCAACCTTACTATACTTTTATCAACCTTCGAATTCGGATTCAACTAGCGCACACAAAGCATTTAGTGCTTCTTCCTCGTCCGATCCGCTGGCTTCGATTATTATCTCCGTTCCCTTGTCAACCCCTAAAACCATGACGCCCATTATACTCTTCGCACTGACTGTGGCAGTGTCTTTTTTTATATAAATATTACTTTTGAATCTGTTGGCTAGTTCAACAAACTTAGACGCCGGCCTTGCATGAAGACCTAGCTTGTTGGTAACCACCACGCTTTTGTAAACCATTACACCACCCCTTTGAAAATATGCCTCTTCTAACGCTATCTTAATTATACATGTTATTTAAGTTTTATCAAATATTTATTGAAAATTTAATATCGATATTTCAATTTTACCGTACTGTGGTATAATATAAACATGAATTTGGAGGTGAACAGCAATGAAAATCACAAAAGATATGGATATCATGTCCGCGGTTAACAATTTTCCGGAAACCGTTGACGTTTTTCAAAGATTTGGAATGCATTGCTTCGGGTGCATGGCTGCAAGATTTGAAAACATCGAGCAAGGTGCAGCGGCACACGGAATCGATGTAGATGTGTTGCTAGAAGCTTTAAACGAAGTTGCAAAATAAGCTTTAATCTCAACAAAAATAAAGTACACCCAGATGTTAGCTGCAAGCTAGTATCCGAGGTGTACTTTTTTATAAGTGATATCTTATACCTATATATCTCCAGGCAGCAGCTTGTTTAGAACTATGCCTAAAAATGCGGCTATCGCCAGTCCTGAAACCGACAGCGTACCACCTATGAAGATATTGTCAATTGCAATTCCCGCAACTAATATCAATGACGCGATTATAAGGTTCCTGCTGTGGGCAAAATCAAGTTTTGCTTCAACCATGGTCCTTACGCCAACGCTTGCGATCATTCCGAAAAGAATTATGCTGACTCCGCCCATGACCGCAGTTGGTATTGAGTTGATCAAAGCTCCAAACTTTCCGATCATGCTCAGTATCACTGCAAATACAGCTGCAATCCTTAAAACTGAGGGATCGTATACCTTGGTTACAGCCAATACTCCGGTATTCTCACTGTAAGTAGTATTTGCAGGTCCTCCTAGAATACCCGCAACAATAGTAGCAAGTCCATCGCCGAGCATGGTCTTATGAACTCCCGGATCCTTAAAGAAATCCTTGCCTACAACCGATCCGTTTGTGACTATATCCCCAAAGTGCTCTATGAATATTACCATTGCTATAGGAGCTATCGCTGTAATCCCCGCCATGCTGAATTCCGGCATCGTCGTTATGCTCTGCCATGAGCCTTGGGACATCCCAAACCATCCCGCCTGGGATATGGTGCTGAAATCTACGACTCCCATCAGACCGGCTGCAATGTAGCCTACGATTACTGATATAAGTATAGGCACTAGCTTGAAGAACCCCTTTGCAAAAATCGATACTGCGATCATCGTTAGTATTACTATAGAAGCAATTAGTATGGATAGGGTATCCACCGTGCCTGTTTGCGTAGCTGCGTCGTAGGAATATCCCGCCATACTGAGGGCTACCGGACTTAATCTAAGCCCGATGACTATGATGACCGGTCCTGTAACGATTGGCGGGAAAAAAGATCTTACCTTGTCCGCCCCTGCAACCTGAATTATCAGTGACATGATTATATAAACTATTCCTGCTCCAATGACTCCACCCTTGACAGCCCCGATTCCGTATTGGGACAATGTCATTGCCAGAGCACCTATAAATGCAAAACTAGAACCTAAAAATACCGGTACCTTTTTTCCTGTAACATAATGAAAAATCAAAGTCCCCAACCCTGCGCTCAAGAGGGCTACTGAAGTATCCAGCCCTGTAAGAATCGGCACTAGGACTGTGGCGCCGAACATTGCTAAAAGGTGCTGAAAACCCAAAACCGCTTTTTTGCCTCTGCTGATAGTATTCATTCTTCTCCTCCTTCAAATTTGGTCAATATGACCACGTCTTTTCCATCTTGCTCCTTGAGCAAGACATGAATCATTTCTTCCCGGGAAGTAGGTACGTTTTTGCCGGTATAATCGGGTCTTATGGGAAGCTCCCTATGACCCCTGTCAACTATTACCGCGAGCTGTATCTTTTGTGGCCTTCCTGCATCCATGACCGCGTTTATTGCTGCTCTGCATGTTCTGCCGGTATAAATAACATCGTCCACCAAAACTACGTTTTTGTCCTTAACTTCCAAATCAATGTGGCTTCTTGATATGCCGTTTTCCTCCTTGGCTCTGTCGTCCCTGTACTCGGTGATATCCACCGACCCAAGCTCAACCTTGGAGCTTTCAAAGGACTCTATGTTGTCAGCAATTCTTTTTGCTATCGGCATTCCTCTTGTTTTTATGCCTAAGATGACGAGATCCTTTGTTCCTTTATTCTTCTCCACAATCTCATGGGAAATTCGGGTAATCGCCCTGTTTAAAGCGCTTGAATCCATAATTTCAATAATGTTTGACATGTATCTCACCTCTTTCGGCGCAAAAAAAATCTTTCTACGGCATGGTAAAAAGATTCGCGCAAACAAAATATGCATCACCTTGCCAGCCTCACAGGACCAAATTAAAGGTAAATTCCTTAATATAGTTTACATTAAAAATTAAAGCCTGTAAAGATATATCGTCATCCTACACCATTGTATTTATTACATCCAGCATATCGTCTGCAGTTGTCACTGATTTTGCATTTACTTGGTATACCCTCTGTGTGACTATCATTTCTGCCATGGTTTTTCCCATGTCCACGTTCGATCCCTCAAGCATTCTTTGCCTAATCTCTCCAAAACCTTCGTCCTCTGCCGAGTTGTACAAAGGCAAGCCAGGCTGTTGAATAAATCTCCCCTCGCCTACAGATACAAGTTCGTCATTATTGCCCGGGGAATATAAAATAATTCGTCCAAGCTCTAGATATCCACCTTCATCGTCTTTGCTGCCAACAACTCCTTGCCCGCTCACTGAATAACCTTCCCCCGCCGGCCACTGATCGTATGGCACAAATAACTCCATGGCCAATAGGTTTCCGTTGTCGTCGGTTATGGAATTGTCCGCATTTTTGTGAAACCCACCGTTTCTGGTAAGCATCATTTCTCCTTCAGGAGACACCACTCCAAAGAATCCCCTTCCCTCAACAGCTAAATGAAAATCCCCAGCAGAAGGAACAATGTTTCCCTGAATAAAATCTGTCTTTGAAAAAACCGTTTTTGATCCCGCATTTATCCCGGAATTTTGTGCATTTGCAGAGACCTCCACCTGGTTGTCCCCAATTTCATTCATAAGAAGCTGGCTAAAATTAACCTGCTTCTTCTTATAACCCTCCGTCGTGGAGTTCGCAATCTGGTCCGCTGTGTTGTCCATGACCTTTTGCGCGCTTCTCATTCCTGATTTTCCTATATTCAAGCCGGTATACATTACAAATCACCCTAGTTCCTTCCGATTTCATTTACAGTTTTTTGAAGAGTGTCATTTAGCACCCTCAACGTCCTCTGGTTGGATTCAAATTCTCTGGATACTTCCATCATTTTGACTATTTCATCCAAGATATTAACATTTGAAGCCTCTAGATAACCTTGTTTCACCTCGCCATCGCCAATTTCAAAATCAGCTCCACCGGGGGAAAACACACCTTCTCCCAACAATTCAAAATCCCCGTAATCGGGGTAATCAACCACCATAACTCTTGTGGCGCCGCCATTTATATATCCCTTCGTATCCACGGTGAAATTGTCATTTTCGATATATATTTCCAAGGCATTTCCTCCTGAATCCATTCCCAGTACAGGATTGCCCTCCATAGTTACCAGTCTCTGCTGTTGGTCTATTTTAAAATTGCCGTTTCTTGTCAAGCCCATCTGTCCATTTTCAAGTTCGATGGTAAAAAAACCTCGTCCCGATATTGACAAATCGGTTCTAATTCCCGTTTCATTAAGTATCCCCTGAGTAAATGTAGTGTAAGCCCCATCTATTTCAGTGCCAAAGTTAATGCTGCCCAGATCAACCCGCCTGTCATTGTCCCTTCCCCCAGCCTGGTTGTACAAATCGTATTCCTGCATGGTACGGTGAATCAGCTGCTGGAATTTGTATCCCGGAGTATTGGCATTTGCAGCATTGGCAGAATTGTTCTCCTGCTTCTTTTGCAGCACGTTCATCTGCCTGCTGACATTATATAAGCTTCTTATGATCATATTATTATTCCCCTCCGTTTATCAGGACTCTAATTTCTTCGGGATAAACCATACCCATAGTCCGTGCCTTTTCTTCGATTCTGAAATTCACGCCTGCCATAAATGCCATGTTCATCAATACAGCAGATATCATAATCCCCGCACCCAATGATATGAGTATTTCAGGCTTTATTGCAAATAGTTTTTGGATAAGTCTTTTAATAATAAAACCTCCCCTTTTTTCATTCCGGTCTTTTTTGCTATCTCTGTAACATTCAAACCCTGGTTTTGATATTCCAGGATTATTCTTATGTTGTCGGGAACTGTTTTCTTTGCCTCTATAACCTCTTCCTGTTCTGGATATTGCTTCGGTTCGGTTTCTGCAAAGTTCTTCTCCATGGTTTTTTCTCCTTCAAAAACCATCTTCTCAAAGAGGATCGACTCGATGGCCTCCAGCCTTCTCTCAATGCCGGGGTTTTCCTCTTTTTCTCTATCATTTTTATTATATAGTCCCAGACCCACTAGAGCTGATCCCAGCAGCACCAAAAAATAAAACAAAAAATCAGTCCTTTCCGTCGTGAGAGCTCTTCCCTAGGGCTTGTCTCAGTTTCAAGATTATCTTTCCATGTATCTGAGAAACCCTGGGAATGGAAATATCCATCGCGTAAGCAATTTCCTTGAGGGTGAGCTCTTCTGTGTAATAAAGGTTCAGAATTATTTTTTCACGCTCCCCAAGATCTTCAATAGCCTTGATCAGAAGTTCGCGCCTCTCTTTTTTTATATAATCTTCTTCGGGGGTTAGTGCGCTGTCATCCTTAATTAAATCCATAAGCTGCAGATCGCTTCCATCAGAGCTGAACAAAGTCGACTCGAATGAAATACTTGACAAGTAATGAACTGTTTCGTGCAGCTTGTATAGCTCCTTTTCTCCAATTCCCAGCTCCTGGCATATTTCGTGCTCTTCAGGATTTCTCATCAATGACTGCTCCAGTTTTTCCTTTGCGCTGTAGTAACGATTCAGCTTGCCAATCCTATCCCTGGATACCCTTCCGGATCTTCTCATTTCATCTATTATGGTCCCCTTAATCCTTAGAGTAGCATATGCTTCAAATGGAACGGATTTTGTTCCATCATACTTTTTAATTGCATCTATAAGACCTATTACCCCTATTGAAAACATGTCGTCTCTGTCCATTTCGGAATCAGCTTCTATTCGGCCGACTATCCGCTTGACCAAGGGGATATGCTTTATAACCAATTCGTTGTCTGCATTGTTATAACTCATTTGAAACCTCCCCTGCTATTTTCTGGTCTGCTTCCTCATGATGACGAATACGTGGTTTATAATCTGTTCCTTTGTATCTTCATCAACGCTGTCAAACTTAATTCCGTAGAAATACTTAGTCGAGTTAGGATTAACTGTTATTTGCTTGTGAACCAGGGTCCCTGTTATTATTATAGGTTCGTTGTCTAGACAGAGCTGAAAGAGCATCTTCTGACCATCGTTGAGGTTTTCATCACATGAGAATTTCACTCCCCCCGCGCTCAGGTCAATCATTATCCCCTCTTTCATATATTTAGATATCGTCGTGACCGCTTGGGCTGTATCTGTTATCGAAGGAATCAAGTCCAATATAAATTTGTTGGTAGTATAATTTAGCGGAGCGCTGCATGAAACCCTGACGTTTTCCCTCCGCTGAATATTCTTGAAACCGGCAAGGTCTGTCAATGTATAGGTCGGAACCCCTCCTGTAACCCGGTCTGCCACCACAGCCTCAAAAATCACAGCCTTGTTCTTATCAAACACGACGGCTTTAACCTTCTCGCCTTTGTGAAATAGCTTGAACCGTTTGTCATCAGCAGGAATGGAAAAATCAATGGTCCTGTCTGTTTTGTCCATAACCATGCCTTGTGTCGTATTTCCATCTTCGCTTATAATCTCGATTTTTCCATTTAATCTAATCATGTCCATTCCATCACCTGCTTATGATCCAAATATTTTAATAAACCTGTTTCCCAGTTGTTTTATAGTTGAAATGTTTCTTTCATATGAAGATTTTTCTAGTATGTTTTCGGCAATGCTTTTGATATTTCCGCTCGCCAGCGCATTGGGGTGGGAGATGACTACCGGTATCTGATCCATTATAGCCTTTTCAACCCGGGCATCGTCAAATATATATCCGCAGTTTTCGATATCTATATTTAAAAATTCCTTTGAAGTCCTTTGAAGCTTTTCGAATGCTTCATCTCCAGATTTCAAATCGCTTACCTTATTTACTATTACCTTAGCCGAGGGCTTAAGCTCATAAAAACTCATGGCCTTGAGCACCCTGTATGCATCCGTAATCGCCGTGGGCTCAGGTGTAGTCACCATTATCACCTCGTGGGCAAAGGTTATGAAGCTTAAGGATTCTTTGCTGATGCCCGCGCCGTTGTCGATTATCAGCACATCAAACTGCCCGAGCTCTAAAAGTTCGCCTATGAAGCTTTGCTGCCTGCCTTGATCGAATGTTTCCATCTTTAAGAGCCCCGCTCCTCCGGATATGGCCTTTATTCCACCGGGACCGTCATAGATTATTTTATCCAGGTCTACTCCGTCATCTATGTGATCGAATAGGTCGTATTTGTATTTTATGCCCATAAGGATATCAGCATTGGTCATTCCAATGTCTGCGTCCATGACCAAAACCTTTTTGCCCATTTGGGCCATGGAAATTGCAAGGTTGACGCTGACATTCGTCTTTCCGACTCCCCCTTTTCCACTCACCACTGAATATATTTTCACATAGGAATCATCTTTGTCCATTTGAATTCCCTTTGTTTTCATTATCAATTGCCTTAAAGACTCCGCCTGATCAATCATTCGCCAGTTCACTCCATAAATATGATAGTACGCTATCCAGAGAAGACTCCTCTATATCCTCCGGTACGTTTTGACCAAAACAGAAATACTGAATTGGAAGTACGTTGTTTTCGATTATGTTCCAGAAATTTTTATAGTTTTTGACTTCATCGAATTTTGTGAGGATCATAGAGCGGTAATTCAATTCTTTGTACTTCTTAAGAACAGAATTATTGGTGTCCACATCTGCAGACATGCTTATTACCAGATAATTGTTTTTATCTTCATCTATTTCATCCAAATACTTTTTGATTTCATCTATTCTGTCCTCGTTTTTGGGGCTCGCTCCAACTGTATCTACTAAAATCATATCACAATAGCTTAGCCTGGAAATCTTTTTTTTCATTTCTTTTGGTTCGCTTACAGTTTCGCATGGAATTCCCAAAATTCCCGCATATGTTTTAAGCTGTTCTACAGCGGCAATTCGATAAGTATCGATTGTTATGAGTCCCACCTTTTTATTGTTCTGAAGGTATTCCTTGGATGCTATCTTGGCGATCGTCGTCGTCTTTCCCACCCCTGTGGGCCCAGTGAATACGTTGATCTTTCCGAGTTTCATCTCTTTGAAAAATGCATTTTCCATATAGATTTCACTAATAAAATTTTTTACCTCTTCAAAAGTAACATCATTTTCAGATAGAGCATGCCTGTGGCAGTAGTCCCTCCACCTATCAAGAACTATTTTCTGCTTCCCAAAGACCCTCTCAAGCTTTTTGGAGTTCGTGTTATTTGCATGAGCTTGAGATTTACGCAGTATATCCCTATCCATGACGACCTTTTGTATCTCCTCTTTTTGGCTTGTATTCTTTTCGTGAATATCTTCCTCGATTGCGATGGTGACCTCCAGTTTTTTCTTTCTGAAAGGATTGAACCACCTTCCCGGCCTTACTTTCTTTTGGCTGATTATTATCGCTTCTTTGCCTAGTTCGTATTTTGCCCTTACCAATGCTTCTCTCATGTCATTTACTATGTATTTTCTGATAATCAACGAAACTCCACCATCCCTACAGCTTCTATTTGAATGTCGTTTGGTATTTCATTCAACGACAGTATCCCAATATCGGGAAAGGTTATCGAAATAAGATTTTTAAGTGCGGTCCTAACCTTGGGAGAAGCCAATATGACTGACTGGTAACCCTTCATCATCGACTCATCCGTCGCTCTTTTTATGCCGTCAAAAATCCTTGTTATCATATCCGGGTCGAGAACCGGTATGGATCCAGATATGGATTTTTGAATATTTGAACCTATTAGGTCCTCTAGCTGAGAATCTATTGTTATCACCTTGAGCTCACCGTTTTGGTCTAGGTAATCCTTGACGATCGTCCTTTGCATACCATGCCTTACATGCTCAGTTAAAACTTCAGTATCCTTTATCGACAGCCCCTGGTCAGCCAATATCTCCAATATGGTCACAAGGTCTGTGATCGGAACATTTTCCTTTAATAAATTCTGCAAAACCTTCTGAACTTCTCCCAGGGTCAGGATATCCGGGATGAGCTCCTCCACTATTACACCATAGTTGCCCTTCAGCTCCTCTATCAGCTCTTTTGTCTCCTGTCTGCCTAAAAGCTCATGGCTGTGTTTTTTAAGCACTTCTTTGAGATGGGTCACTAAAACCGTTACAGGCTCAACTATGGTATACCCGGCAAGATCTGCCTTCTCCTTGTCCTTTTCATCTATCCAGATGGCCGCCAAACCAAATGCCGGCTCTGTGGTGGGAATCCCTTCGAGTTTGAAATCCGAAGTGCCTGGATCTATTACAAGGTACTTGTTTACATATATCTCTCCGGCTGCTATGCGGTTGCCCTTTATTTTAAGAACATACTCATTGGGATCCAGCTGAAGGTTATCTCTTATTCTTATTGGATTTATCAATATACCCATCTCTGTAGCGCATTGCCTTCTGATCGAGGTAATATGTCCAACCAGGTTTCCTTCAGAGCCCTCATCCACCATGGATATCAGCCCGTATCCGATTTCAAGGGAAATAGGCTCCACCTGGTAAGATTTGACCGTTTCTTCCGCTTCCTTCACATGGCCGGCAGCAGAGATCTGCTCCCTCTGGACTTTGTTTTTTTCTTCCGCCTTGTCGTTTTCAAATATCAAATAACCTGAAACCCCGAGTATCGACGCGAAGACAAAAAACGGCGCGGATGGAAATGCAGGTATCATTCCAATCGCAAATATAACTATGGCGCCTATTCCCATTACCTTCCATGTTGAAAAAAGCTCATCAGAAAGAGTAGAGCCAAAGCTCTTGTCATTACCGGATCTAGTGACGATTATGCCGGCAGCAACGCTTATCAACAGGGATGGAATCTGGCTGACAAGTCCGTCCCCGATAGTAAGCCTGCCAAAACGGTCCAGCGCTTCCATCACCGATAGGCCTCCCTGAACTGAAAATATAATGATTCCACCTGTAAGGTTTATCAGCGTTATCACTATTCCTGCAATGGCATCCCCTTTTACAAACTTGCTGGCACCGTCCATGGAACCGTAAAAGTCCGCTTCTCTCTGCAGGTCTATCCGCCTTTGTTTTGCCATCTCTTCGTTTATCGTTCCGGAATTAAGATCCGCATCTATCGCCATCTGCTTTCCGGGCATGGCATCTAAGGTAAATCTTGCCCCAACCTCTGAAACCCTGCCTGCACCATTTGTTACGACTATCATCTGGACGATGGTTATGATTACAAATATTACTCCGCCAACGACGTAGTTGCTTCCTGTAACGAATGTCGCAAAGGCGTTTATGACTTCGCCTGCAGCTCCTTGGCTCAGTATAAGCCTGGTAGATGATATATTGAGCCCCAGCCTGAACATTGTCATGATAAGGAGCATGCTTGGGAATATGGAAAATTCCAATACGCTCTTCGTAAAGAGAGTCAACAGCAGGATCATTATCGACAATGACAGATTCAGGGTAAGTAAAAGATCCAAAAGAAAACTTGGCATCGGCAGTATGATGATTGCTATTATCCCCACGACTGCAAAAGCTATCGCTATTTCAAGGTATTTATTTATGTAATTCAATACAGATCTAACCGTTTCTTGCATTTTAAGCTCCTATCTAAATCTTTCCCTTTTTGTCCTTTTCCATCTGATAAACAAGAGCCAGTATCTCCGCAACAGCCTGATACAGCTCGACGGGAACAAAATTTCCCGGCTCCACCTTTCCATACATCGTTCTTGCCAAGGGCTTGTTTTCGATTACCGGGATTTTGTTTTCAGCACCTTTGGCCTTTATCTTTTGAGCCATGTAGTCTACCCCTTTCGCGGTGACGACAGGCGCCTTATCCACACCCTGACGGTATCTCAAGGCTATCGCAATGTGTGTTGGATTTGCTATTATTACGTCGGAGGTCTTGACCTGGCTCATCATTCGCTGCATGGACATCTCCCTCTGCCTTTGCTGTCTTGCAGATTTAATCTTGGGATCTCCTTCCATTTGCTTGTACTCGTCCTTTATTTCCTGTTTGGTCATCTTAAGATTCTTTTTAAATTCCCGTTTTTGAAATATAAAATCTATTATACCTAGAATAATCATCAATGCGGCTATATTAATGCTCAGCCCCCTTACGACTCCTATAAAGAAAGGAAACAGCTTTTCGGTCCCTAATTGCCCCGCATTTACTACCTGCATTATTATCCTTGAGAGGCCTTTATAGGTTATAAAACTAACCACCACAAGCTTTAAAATGCTCTTGAACAGGTTGAATATGGCCTTTGAGGAGAATATGTTCTTGAATCCCTCTATGGGATTGAGCCTTTTAAAATCCGGTTTGATAGGCTCTACCGAAAATATGAATCCTACCTGGGCTAAATTTGTCACTATCCCTGAAAATACCGCTATAACTCCAAATGGCATAAATATCATAAAAAACCGCATCACCCCTTGAATCAGTATGGCGCCTGCAAGCCTGGGACTTAAGCTATATACATCTGTACGCAAAGTTGCTCTTATCATTTCAAATGAGCTGGCAAAAAGATGCTGCCCCAAAACACCCAAAAATATGGCAAAAATCAAGAACGACACTGCCGAGTTAAGATCTCCGCTCTTTGCTGTTTGACCCTTTTTCTTGCTGTCTCTTAGCCGTTTGGGGGTAGCCTCTTCTGTTTTTGAATGCTTGTCCTGCATTTAAAATCTCCTATCTAACGGAACAATCCCAAAGTTCTGTTTACATAATCACCCATCATTCCAAGGGTCTTTCCCGTAGCGCTGAACAATGAGGATATAATCACGAGAAACACCACCATGCCCACCAGAGATTTAAGGGGCATTCCCAGCATAAATACATTTATTTGAGGTACGGTCCTTGAAATCAGGCCCATCACTATATCCGTTACAAGAAGTACGATCAGCATCGGAGCCGCAATGCTGTAGGCAGTCTTAAAAGCAAAGGAAAAAACATATACCACAGCCTCGAGGTTGAAAGCTGAAAAACCCAGCTCTCCAGGGGGGGCTGCAATAAAAGAGTCAATAAGTGCTCCAAGCAAGACGTGATGGAAATTCAGTATGAAAAATACGGCTATGCTCATCCAGTAGTATACCCTGCCGTAATATGAACTGGTATTTCCTGTAGCAGGATCTAACACCGCTCCCATTGAATAGCCTACTTGAAAGTCTATCATTTGCCCTGCCATTTCAATTCCAGAAAAAACCAACTTGACTACAAATCCCATGGAAAGCCCAACTATAGTTTCCTTTATTACGCCCAGCATGAATAGTATGTCATGTTCATATACAGTGCTTTGAGGCATCTGGGAATATGCGAACCAACTCAGCACCAGGCAAAAAGCGACCTTTGATGTGTTGGGGAGGCTTTTATGGGAAAAGCCCGGCACTACTACTATAAAGGAAGTTATCCTTGCAAATATGAATAAAAACATCTGAAGTTCAAATACGAACATGGCTCTCTCCTAAAGGTTCGGTATCAGTCGCAGCAAGTCTCGAGCATAATTTGTCATCATATTCATCATGAAGCTGCCGAACAGAATAAGAGAGAATATTACAGCTATCATTTTGGGAACGAATGAAAGCGTCTGCTCCTGCACCTGTGTCGTAGCCTGCAAAACGCTAATGATGAGTCCTACCACCATAGCCACTATCAAAATAGGCGCTGCTACTGCTATTGTCGTTAAAAATGCACTTCTTAAAAGATCTAATGCCATCGTTTGATTCATGACTACCTCCTATCCAAAGCTGTTGAGCAAAGACTCCACAACCAAATACCAGCCGTCTACAAGAATGAATAAAAGCAGCTTAAAGGGCAGCGATATCATGACAGGAGGCAGCATGAACATCCCCATCGACATCAATATGCTCGAAACCACTATGTCCATGACCAAAAATGGCAAAAACAGTATGAATCCGATGCTAAAGGCCATCCTAAGCTCGCTTATGGTAAACGCCGGAACGATCACTGTGAAGGACAGATCCATTGGGTCATCAAGGTTTTCCATTTCAGCTGCTCGCATAAACAGAGCTAAATCTTTCTCCCTGGTTTGCTCCAGCATGAATCGCTTAATTGGATCTGCACCTATTTCAAATGCTTCTTCCTGAGATATCTCTTCATTTAAAAAGGGAGTCATTGCCTCATCCATTACCTGAGAGTATACAGGCTGCATGACAAACAGGGTTATAAAAAGAGCCAATCCTATAAGCACTTGATTCGGCGGAGTCTGCTGACTTCCTATGGCGTTTCTTAAAAAAGACAAGACTACCACCACTCGGGTGAAGCAAGTGGTCAGAATCAAAAATGCCGGTACAAGCGTCAATATCGTGAGGAGAATAAATACCTTAACCGTATCCACCAGTGCTTGTGGCTCGTTTTCTGCTGAGTTGAAATTTATGCCGAATTCGCTTAAGTCCAAGCCATTAGCCGATGCCTCTTGGGGAGCTAATAGGGAAATAGCCAATATGATTGTCAAAATTATTATCAAGTGCTTTTTATTCACGGTTTTTCCTCATCTGCATTAATTTATTCAAAGGATTCTCTTCAAACCTTAGGTTTCTTTCTTCTATGACCCTTTCCACCTCTAAGCTGTCTAGATCCTTTAATATCTTTACATCCCCTTGGGTTACGCTTATCAAGTGGTAAGTCCCTCCCACCTTTGCAACCGCCATGTATGATTGATTCGTCAGGGGCGTTTTTTCTACTATGGTGACGTAATTATTGCCCCCCGGCATGAGCTTTTTTCCGCCTCTTAGCACCACATAAGCCAAGCCTATAACCGCAGCCAATGCCGCTATAGTCTGCAACAAAGTGAATAATATTTCAAAATCCATCAAAACACTCCTACTGGATCAAGAAGTCCGTAAAATAGACCTCTTCAACCACTTCTTCTTCCAAGGCTTGGTTTATCTGCTTCTTAAGCTGGGCCTTGACCTTTTCCAAGCCATCTTGAGCCAACAGCTGGTTTGGAGAATAGCCCATGAGGTCGGTTATCACTACATCTCTTATCTGGCTGGTCTTCTCTTCAAGCAAAGAACCTTTTTTCTTGTCGGTGTACATCAGGGACACCTGTGTCTTGAGATAATTTGTAGTTCGTCCCTCTGAATTCAGGTTCACCACAAAGCTATCCATCTGAACTATGTATTCTTCATGCTTAACAAATCTATCGGTAACATCCGACAATTTGATTCCGGTAGCCATGAATATCACTGCCACGATACCTAAAAGGATAACCGCCGTCAATATTATTATTATGACTACCAGCTTGTTAGGTTTTTTCTTCTCACCTTCCGCTGCCACTAGAATTCCCCGCTTTCTTCATCCATTATGATCAACAGGTTTACCCTCCTGTTTAATGCCCGGTTTGTAGCTGTGTCGTTGTTTGCTATCGGCCGGTACTCACCATAACCGATGGCTGAAAGCCTGCTTTCCGGAACACTTTTTTCTTCGCATAAATATCTCACTACCCTGACCGCTCTATCCGCTGATAGCTCCCAGTTTGTTGGGTAATTCACCGTGTTGATTGGCACGTTGTCCGTATGTCCTTCCACCACGATCTCGTTTGAAAACTGGAGGAAAAGGCCCTCCAGTTGATCCAAGATTTCTTTTCCTCCCATTTTAAGATCTGCTTCCCCGGATTCAAAGAGTATCGCTTCCTTAATATCGACAAAAACCCCGTTTCTGTTCAGACTGACATTCACATCTGCTTCAAGGCCATGCTCGTCGATATACTCCCTTACCTGGGTATACATCTTCAGTGTTTCTTCTTTTATGGTGCTTCTCTCCAATATATCTTGAACAACCTTGTTCTGGTCATCCAAAGGGATATCCGGAGTCGTTTCCTGTCCGTCGAATATTGCCGGCTGTCCTTCTCCCATCAATACCGCCTGGAGAGAGTAGCTGATGTCCTTGAACTTTTGAACGTCCACGGTAGAGATAGAATAAAGCAGTATGAAAAATGTAAGGAGCAATGTCATCATATCGGAAAATGTAGCCATCCACGCGGGTGCTCCGCTGGAAGAATCATTCCCGGATTTTCTCCTTCTTCTCTCCCTACTCATACGCCTCGGCCTCTCTTTGATCAGAGGATTTTTCCTGCTTTATTAGCAGATGCTCTTCCGGCGAGAGGTATGTCATCAATTTTTCTTCCAGGATTCTTGGGTTTGTACCCGCCTGAATTTCTATTATCCCCTCTATAGCCATCTCTTTCGAAAACATTTCTTCATCGGTCTGTACGCTTAAATTGCTGGCAATTGGTATGAAGACCAGGTTTGCGACCAGTGACCCGTAGAAGGTGGTTATAAGCGCTACGGCCATTCCTGTGCCTATGGATGCCGCATCCTGCAGATTCGCCAACATCACCACCAAACCTATCAATGTGCCCAACATCCCAAATGCGGGAGAAAGCTCTCCCCATTTGCTGAATATATTCTGCCCCATCCTATGCCTTCTTTCGGTGGTCTCCATCTTAAGGGTCAATATCTCCCGTATTATATCCGGTTCTATACCGTCTACCACCATCTGCAGCCCGGATACGACAAAGTCATCTTCCATACCGTTGATATCGTCCTCCAAAGCCAACAGGCCGTCTCTTCTTGCCTTCCTTGCAAGATCCGAGAATATCTCAATCAGAGCCTTTCTGTCAGTTTCAGGTTCATTCACAAGCATCTTGAGCATGCTTGGGACCTTTAAAAGGTCTCTGAGGGGGAAGCTTATCAAAAGCGCACAAAAGGATCCGCCTATCGTAACCACCAGTGAAGAAGCACTTATAAAGTTCTGTATGTCCCCGCTTAACATTATCGACGTGATTATCAGGCCGAAGCCGGCAATCATTCCGACTACAGCAGTAAAGTTCTTTTTCATCGTTCAACCTCCGGTAATCCGAGATATATCTTTCTTTTGTATCTGACTATTTCTTCAATAATTATTTCCGGCGACTCCTTGACCCTCATGGTCCTTCCGTCTGTCAAGGTTATGACAGTGTCCGGGAGAGCTTCAATTTTTACGATCATGTCGCTGTTGAGGTAAAACTCATTGCCGCTAAGAGAATTTAAAGGTATCATTAGGTTCCTCCAATGTGCAGGGCACGTTTGTGTTTGATTCTTGCTCAGTGCTTAATTACCTCTTGAGGTTGATAAGCTCCTGGAGCATCTCATCAGAAGTGGTTATCGTCCTTGAATTTGCCTGGTAGGATCTGCTTGTGATTATCATTTCGGTAAATTCATTTGCCAGGTCCACATTTGACATTTCTATTACGCCCTGTCGTATCGTCCCGTATCCTTCAGAATTTGCGATGCCAAATTCAGGTGCACCCGAGTTGTTGGATGCCGTGTAGTTGTTGTTGCCTGCCTTTTCCAAGCCTTCTCCGTTGTTGAACTTGCTTACTGCCAGCTGTCCGAGAAGGTATGGATTTCCATCGCTGAAAACTCCGATAATCTGGCCGCTGCCATCGATTGAGAATGTCTCAAGGCTTAAATCTTCGCCTCCCACAGTTATATTGTTTGGGATGCTCAACGGCGCAAGGTTTTCTTCTCCCAAATTCACCACTGCGTCATCAGGCGAAGCAATCTCGGCAGGCAAATATCCCAGTACTCTGAATCCACTGGCGTTTACTAAATTGCCCTGGTAGTCTCTGTAAAAGGCGCCGTCTCTGGTATAATACTTCATGTTAGCTCCTGTATCCTGGCTTACGACGAAAAAGCCGGTGCCTTCGATTGCAAAGTCAAGGTCTCTATTGGTAGGTTGAAGTGCACCTCCGGTCATGATAGTATCTATTGACCCAACTTTTACTCCAAGGCCAATTTGCTGGGGATTGACGCCGCCTAGGTTGTTGGCCGTCGGCGATTGGGCGTTTGCAATGGTTTGGCTTAGCATGTCCTGAAATCTGACCCTGCCGGATTTGAATCCTGTAGTGTTTACATTTGCTATATTGTTTCCTATTACGTCCATTTTAGTTTGGTTGTTTCTCATTCCGCTTACGCCTGCATATAGCGATCTTAACATTTGTGTTTCCTCCTAGGATTTAATTTTTTTATTGCCGCTTCAGTCGGTCCGCGGCTTAATGGCTTCCTCTAGAGGTCCGGCCATTATTTAATGCTTATAGCGCTGTCTATGTTTGTTACTGACTCCATCTCCCCGCTATTCATTGCAGTGATGATGGTTCTATTTTGCACGCTTGCAATAAACGCTGCATCCTTATAGAGAAGAAGGCTCTCTCTTGCTCCTTTTTTCCCCAAAGTTTCAATTGCGTCGTTTATTTTCTCCATGTCTGTGTCGTCAAGCTCTATTTGCCTCTTATCCATTCTATCCATGGCATGAGCTGAAATCTTCACTGATGGCTTCGGCTTTACCTTTTCGAGAAGCACCTTCTCAAAATCACCATTTGCTTTGTTGCTGGCATATCCGCTTTTAACGGGAATTATTTGCCCGTTTTGAATTTTGAACGTCATATCACTCTTCACCCACTTCTATGACCATTCCCATTGAATACTCCTTGCCATCTATCACAGGGTAAGCGTATCCGTCTCTGTATCTTACCTTTTCTACAACTCCCCTTATCTCCCTTTCGCCATCAAACAGCGTTGTGGTTTTTCCCACCAAAGAAAACGAAAGTTGCTGCTGTGATAAAACCGATAGGTTTTGCAAGCTGGATGCCAGGTTGTTCATCTGTTCCAACATGGTGAATTGTGCCATTTGAGATATATAGTCGCTGCTGTCAGCACTGTTTTCTCCCATTGGATCCAGATTCTGAAGCTGAGCTGTCATTATCCTTAAAAAGCTTTGTACATCCATAAAATCGTTTCTTTTTTCGGTACTTGTACTAGATTGGGTTACTATATTTCCTCCAACTCCATTAATCGCCATTATAACTCCCTTCTGTGCTTAAGCAAGCACGTTTATTCCTCTTTCCTGCCGTCTTGGTTCATAGTTTTTCATCTGTGCTGCTTGGATCTCATCGTAAATTTGCATACGTTGCTTCATTGGCTTAAACCTATGCTTGTTACCCTGTCCCCTTTGGTGGTTTTCCTGCCCTGATCCTATTGCTACTTCTATCTTTCCAATATTGATGTTTTGGTCTCTTAGATTCTGGTTTAATTCGCTTAGTTTCTGATCAAACAGCTGCCTGACATCGTTGTTCTGTACAGTTATCTTACCGGTGAGGCCGCCTTCTTCCATGCTTAGGGTTATTTCCATTTCACCTAATTTTTCCGGATAAAGGCTCACCTTTATCGCCTGCCTCTCTCCATCAACCATCGTCTCCAACCTGTGGGTAATTTCATTTTCGACTAGGTCCATGTTGATTTTGACAGTCTCGTTGTCCACATCTTTTGCACCGTTGTGGATAATGTCGGTTTGAGCAGCGTGGTGCTGCCGATGTATCCATCCCTGCCTTACCGATTCATCTGTAGAATCGTCCTCAAGTTTGAGGTTTTCCATTTCTTTTTCAGGCAATTGGCCAGGCGCTTTCCCTAGCTCCACTGTTTTGAGCTCTTCTTTTAATCCCGGATTAACAGAGCTTTGATAATCACTATTTGCTTCGTCGCCCTTTCTGACATTTTGGAGAGCCTGGCATTTATTATCCTTCGGCTCAAATCCAGCCGCCAGCGCAGTAGATTTTTTCCCTTCAACATCGCCCTTTACAGCGCCTTCTGATTCAAGTGAATCTGAAATCATGGATTCTGCCATATAGCCACTTCCTGACGGTTCCGGTTTTACGATATCACCCTCATCATTTACAGGCATCCTCTTATCGATTAAAAACCCTGGCATGAAGACGTCCACGACGTTGGACTTTGGAGTCTCCTCTTCTAAATCATCGAGTATTTCCAAAGCACCCCAGTCTGTCCCATTTGCCTTTTTTTCAAGATGCTCATCCGCTTCCACGCAGGTCTTAAAAAGCGCTTGAAAGTCACCTTCAGGCTGAGGGGTGGCGTTAACAGGACTTTTCATATCTGCTGCATCATAATTTTGTTGCACGTTAATAATCATTTCATCACCTCCTTTCATATCGTCACCTTTTTTATCTTCCGTATTTCATGATCGTCAGGTCATCAAGCTCCTTTTGCTCGATATCCTTTAGCTCCTTGTCATATCTGATCTTGTCTTTTTCCTTTAGATTCTCCATTATCTTTCTGTCTTTTCTGGCCTCTACAAGATCACCTCTTACCTCATCCAGTTTTGTATTTATTCTTGCAACCTTTCTTTCTTGATATGTCATTTCGCTTTTCAATTTTTCTTTGTAAAGAAACTGCATTTTCATGTTCTTAAGATCGGTTGCCGTCTTGCTATTATGGCCCTTTTTCTCGTACTGGTCTTTCAGATTTTCGAGATGCTCTTTTTCCTTTGACAGATGGGTGTTTATCTTTGCGTAGTCTTCTATTATGCTTTTTTCCACTCTGTTTTTGTATTCAAGAACCTTCTCCATTTTGAAGTGGTAACTTCTCAAAGCGATCATCTTCCTTTACAAAATAAAATCAGTTTTCAAAAATTCCCGTCAATTCCTTCAATGTATCCTCATAATCCCATGATTCATCTATGCTTTGTTTCAGGAATTCATCGATAGGCACTTTTAGCTTGATGGCCCTATCTATCTCGGGGTTGGTGCCTTTTGAATATGCTCCCACGTTTATCAGGTCTTCAGAATCCTGGTATCTACTTATGTTTTCCTTTAGCCTGCCCGCATTGTCAAAGTGCTCTTTTCCCACTATCTCCTTCATTATCCTGCTTACGCTTTGTTGGACATCTATCGATGGAAAGTGATTCTTCCCCGCCAGCTTTCTGCTGAGTACGATGTGACCGTCAAGTATTCCCCTCACTGCGTCAGCAATAGGCTCGTTCATATCGTCTCCTTCCACCAAAACGGTGTAAAAGGCGGTGATAGAACCGTCCTTTGACATGCCGCTTCTTTCTAAAAGTCTGGGCAGCATAGCAAAAACCGAAGGGGTATATCCCCTGGTGGTCGGTGGCTCTCCTATTGCTAGTCCTATCTCACGCTGAGCCATGGCAAAGCGTGTCACCGAGTCCATCATGAACATGACCTTTTTGCCCTGGTCTCTAAAGTACTCGGCTATGGCGGTAGCCACATAAGCACCCTTTAACCTAACCAAAGGGGGCTGGTCCGATGTGGCACAGATAACCACTGACTTTTTATAACCCTCTTCTCCCAGATCTCTCTCGATGAATTCCAGGACTTCCCTTCCTCTTTCTCCGATTAAGCCTATTACGTTTACTTCCGCCTCAGAGTATCTGCTGATCATTCCTAATAGAGTGCTCTTGCCCACTCCACTGCCTGCAAAAATGCCTATGCGCTGTCCTTCGCCGCAGGTTAGCATCCCATCGATGGCTTTAACGCCTGTGCTCATTACTTTTTCAATCTTTTTTCTTTGAAAAGGATTTGGAGGCATCCTGTTTATATCGCTCGTCTCATCCAGCCTTCTTTTCTTTATATCCATGGGATTTCCAAGGCCATCAAGGGTCGTTCCCAATAGCTCGTCTCCCACTTTGACTTCCAGGGAGCTTCCTGTAGGAAGCACCAGACACCCAGGGCCAATGCCCTGAACATCCCCAAGTGGCATCAAGAGCACGCTTTCATCTTGAAATCCAACAACCTCTGTCGCCACTTTGTTGTCTTCTCCTATCAGTATGTGACATATCTCACCAACGAAAACCTTTAGACCCGCTGCATGTATAATAAGCCCTATTACCTTTTTTACCTTTCCCATTTTGTAGTAAAGGTCATTTTTCTTGACGATTTCCTCGCATTTATCAAAGGGTATGGCGATCACTCAAATGCTCCTTTTCTCAATTTCCGGCCAGTTCCATGAATCTATCCAGCTGCTTTTTAATCTGAAGATCCGTTATCTGACTTTCATTTTCTATAACCATGCCATTTCTCTCCAGCATCCCGTCTTCCAGTATTAAAATATGCGCGCTGGGACATAGCTTTTCCACTTCGCTTAGGTGCCCTCTTACAAAGTCCACATTATCCGGATGACAGCTGATTACTACCTTTTCGCTTTTACCGTATTGCTGGAGCACTGGCTTTGCCAAAATCATGATATTTTCGGCGCCGGAGTCGATGGTCTGATGCACGATCTTGCCGGCGATCTTCGCTGCAAGGCTCAGTAACTTCTCTTCATTTTTATGAAAATATTCTTTTACCTTCTGCTCCGCGTCTTCTATTAATCTTAGGGCGCTCTTTCTCATCCCTTCGGTTTCTATGCGCCCGTCTTCAAACCCTCTTTGGTATCCTTCTTCGTAGCCCGCAGCGCTTCCTTCTCTTCTGGCATTTTCCCTGATGCTGTCTGCCTCAGACATCGCCATTTCCAGCAGAGCTTCCCGTTGTGATGCGGTTTCCTCCTCTATCTTTCTTCTGATTTCAGCTTCCAATTCGATTTGTTTCTGTATCTCGTCAGACTCGTCCTTGTTTAAAAGCTCCTCACGCGGCTTTTCCTTTTCGGTAAAACTTGCCGCGTCCAGGCTGGAAAGGTGTTTATGTCCCGTATTTGAAGAATTTTTTATTATCTTATACGATAATGCTATCGGAATCACCCCTTCCGATGACTATTTCCCCGGCTTCTTCTAAACGTCTTATTATGCCGACGATGCGATGTTGAGCCTCCTCAACTGTAGATAGCCTGACAGGACCCATAAATTCGATATCCTCTCTGATTGTTTCTGCAGCTCTTTTGGATACGTTTGAAAACACAACGGAGGAAACTTCTTCTGATGCTCCTTTGAGAGCAAGGACCAAATCTTCGTTGCTGACTTCCCGCAGAACCCTTTGTGTAGATCCCTTGTCCAAAGTGACGATGTCTTCGAAGACGAAAAGGTTGGCCTTGACGACTTCTGCAAGTTCAGGCTGGGTCTTCTCGAGATCGCTTATAATGTTTTTCTCAGTCGTCCTGTCTACAGAGTTAAGTATTTCTACCAGGGTCTTCACTCCACCGATATTTTCGGTGTCGCTATCGATTACATTTGAAAATTTATTTTGCAGTATTGTCTCTATCCTCTTGATGACAGCAGGTGAAGTCCTGTTGATCACTCCTATTCTTTCAGCGACTTCCGTCTGTAGCTCGTGGGGGAACATCGCCAATACATCCGCTGCTTTGTCAGCTTGAATATAGCACATAATAAGAGCGATTGTTTGAGGATGCTCATTTGCCAGCATGTTTGCCAGCTGATGGGTATCTGCCTTTCTTAATATGGCAAAAGGCATTTCCCTTTGCTGTATCTGGTTAAGTACGTCAAGGACCTCTTTCGCCCTTGAAGTCCCTAGAGCCTTTGTCAGCAGGTTCCGTGCATAATCCAAGCCCCCGTCCAATATGTACTCCCTGGCAGATGCCATATCAATGAAATCCCCTATGACCTTTTCCCGCTCATAAGGCTCTACATATTCAATATTTGCTATCTCATATGTCACTTTTTGTATCATATTGTCTGGCAGCATCCTCAAAATTTGGGATGATACCTCAGGACCCAATGCTATCAACAATATGGCGGCTTTTTTTATTCCGTTTAAAGGTTTTACCTGCATATCATCAACCTCAATCTTTCATCCAGGCTTTTATCAAGTCTGCTGCAATTTCCGGATGTTCCTTTGCATAATCCTTTACCTGTTTTTCATTTTTATCTTCTTTTACTTCAATTTTCCCAGCGGCATCGTCGATGATATCCACCACGGATCCAACGGATCCTTCAGTTGAAGCAGCAGGCTGAAGCTGCATCTCTTTGCCACTGTCTTTCTTGCGTCCAAAGAACGCTCTTATAACTGATGCGATCAATAGCAGACCCAAAAGTGCAAAGATCCCAAAGAATACATAGTCCCCATAACGTTCCATAAAGGTTTTTGCCGCTTCCTCCGCGGCTCTTATTTCATCTAGCTGCCTTTTTATCTCCTCCTGGTAAGCTGTATCAAATGCCACCCCTTCTACATTTATAAGATCTCCTCGTGGAGCATCATAGCCGGTAGCTGTAGCTACCAGGTTTCTGATGCTTGCAGCTTGGCCTTCCGTCAGCTCTCCGTCGTAAAGTACGGACGTAGAAATCCTGGTGACTTTTCCCGGCGCTCTAACCGTATTGGTCCTAGACTCAGTAAGCTCGTAGTTTACCACGCCGTCAAATGATGCCAGATCTTCGTTTCCATTGCCCCCCAATACGTTTTGAACGTTGTCGCCGATAGGATCTTCCATTATTGCCCCTTGATCGAGACCGCTTCCAACGGCACTCTTTTGTTCGCTTCTCGGAACCGGGTTTTCATAGCTTATCACCGTCTGTTCCTGGGCATCAAAGTCCAAGTCCGCATAGACTGAGACTTTTATTTTATCGGGTCCGAAGGCCGGTCCCAAAAGATCTAATATGTTGTTTCGTATCTGGGATTCAAAGCCTGCCTTGATTTCGCTATGTTGGCTTATCAAATCCAAGCCGCTTGTCTGTTCGTTGCTCGCAAGGCCCAGGCTGAGCAGGCTGCCTGAAGAGTCTATGACCCTGACGTTTTCTTCAGGAAGGCTGTTTACCGCTCCTGACACCAGTGCTATTATGCCTTTTACCGTTTCCTTTGGAAGCTGTGCTCCGGTTTTGACATCAACTACAACAGATGCAGAGGCGCTTCTTCTTTGGGTATCAAAGATGCTTTCTTCGCTCATAACCAGATGCACTCTCGCAGTGTCGATCTCTGAAATTGACATGATCGATCTCTGAAGCTCGCCCTCAAGGGCTCTCTGGTACATTATTTTTCTATCCTCGTCTGTTACCATCATGCCCATATCGTCAAATATTTCAAAGCCCGTGGAATTTTGCGGCATCATGCCGCTCATCGCCAGGTCCAACCTGTATCTGTCTACGAATTTTTCATCTATGTATATGTCTCTGCCACCGTTTTCTATTCTGTAGGTAATCTCATTGCGCGTGTCAAGATCAGCTGTTATTCTCGCCGCATCCTGCAGATCCAGATTGGTGAAAAGCGGAGCGTAGGTAGCCCTTCCGTTATACCATGTGTAAAAAAAGACAAACAAAATCAAAGCCGATGTGGCAAACACAAGGCTTGTCTTTCTTTTTTTATCGATATTATCCCATCCGCCCTTGACCTTTTGAGCCAGGTCTTTGATCTTATCCATTTAATGTTGCTCCTTTTTTGCTGAGTTGATTGTTTTGCTTGTAATATTCAATAGAGTCATTTTATGGGATTAACTGGGGACGAGATATGTTGACATTAAAATTGTCTCTGAAGACAACTGCAGAATTAAAAAAAAGATTTGATGAAGTTGTTTTGTCATTGCCTTCCGATGATTTCTTCGCTTTTTTATCCCCTGCCACTTCGCTTTTTATACCCTGCCCTTGACTCTTCGCTTACAACTGCATATTATTTAGCTCTTTATACGCCTCTACCGCTTTGTTTCTTATTTGTACCGCCAGTTCCATGCTCAGCCTCGCCTCTTCAGCAGCTATCATAACTTGATGGAGATCTTCCGTTCTGCCCGCTGCAAAGTCTTGAATAAGATTGTCAGATTGCACCTGCACTCCATTTAGCTTTTCTATCTGGCTACCAATTATGTCTTCAAAATCAGTCACCCCAAGGTTGGTTCCTTCGCTTAAATTTGGGATGGCCCCCTGAATTTTCTGATTTGGATCCACTAGATTTTTATATCTGTCCATTATATTTAAATACGACGTATTTGCTGCGTTCATGTTTCACCTACCCTTTGGAAATTTCTATGGCTTTGTTCAGCATCCCTTTGCTCGCTTTTAGGGCTGTTGCATTTGCTTCGTAAGTTCTTTGTGCCTGAATAAGATTAACCATTTCATCCAGCAGGTTGACATTGGGCATGGTCACATACCCTTCTTCATTCGCATCCGGATGATCAGGGTCATATACGATCCTCATATTTTCAGTATCTTCGTATATCTCAGTCACTTTTACCCCCATGGTCACCTGTTCTCGCCTTTTGGCGTAGCTGTTGTACTGCCTTTTTACCATTTCTTCAAATACAACTTCTTTTCTCTGGTAAGCTCCGCCTCCTTCGGTTCTCGTGGTGTTTACGTTGGCTATGTTTGAGGATATCGTGTCCAGCTTCATTCGCTCCAGCGTCAGACCGGAAGCATTTATTTTCATGGAATTGAATACTGACATATTATTTCTTCCTCTCGATTGAATTTTATCTGTTTATTACATAGTTCATGTTGGAAAGCTTTTTATTCATCTGCTCAACCAATGCGTTGTAGTATATCTCATTTGCAGCTAAATCAACCATTTCCCTATCGATATCGACGTTGTTGCCATTTTCGTTCATCGAAGCGGATTGGCTCTTAACGACTTTGGCTGAAACAGAAGAAGCCCTGGCTCCACCCAGGTGATTCTCATGAGTTTTGTCCATGGCTAATCCATCTTTCCCCAAGGCTTTCCTTAGCTCAGATTCAAATTGAACCTTCTCCGCTTTGTAACCAGGAGTATTGACGTTTGCTATATTGGCTGAAACTGCCTTTTGCCTCTCAGATGCCGCATCCAGCCCATTTTTAATTATTTGGTAACTAAGATCAGACATTTGATCTCCTCCAATACTTTTGTATTGCTATGAAAACGGTTTTTTGATACAATATTGTTCGTGCTTAATTATTCACTTGCTCATTTACTCTTATAAATTTACGATTCCAATTTCCATCTTGTATAATTCTATAGTCTAAGTGTAAAAAAATCAACATTAAACATGTTAAAAAACGTTCTTTTTTTAATTTTAGGTGCACAATTTCTTTTTTTGAGCATTTGCTCATTTTTAAAGCCGCAAATAAAAAGCCAACCCATTAATCGGATTGACTTAGTATGATAAATATTATCTATATTCCCATCAGCTTGGCCGGGGTAGCTACGCCGCCCTCCTGCTTGCATATTGGATAACTGAAATTGTAGCAGTAGAGCCCTATCTCAGTGTAAAACTCGGCGTGCTTCGAATCAGTTCTGTTGATCCTTAGATCTAAATAGTTAAGAAATTCATCTATCTTTTTGTTTTTCCCATATCCTATGACAGAAGCGTCCTTAGGCATTTCATTAGACAGCATTTTTTTTGCCCTGTCTGAAGACGCTATGAATATCCATTTTTCAGGGTGCTTGTCTGCCATGGTCAATTCCATATGCTCTTGAAAAGCTTTTTCAAGCTTCTCCTTCGAATTTACCCAGGGTGACGCAGCATAGATGTATCCTGTTAAAAAATCACAGCTTACTATGACATTCCTGCATCCATCTTCTTCGCTGCAAGGTCGTATGTCTACATTTATATAAATCGGTGCAGTAGTCCTTATGGAAAAATGAATATTTTCCTTTTCTTTTCTTTTGTTTCTTAAAAAAACGGCCAACTCTTGCAGCTTGTGATAATAGGTAACCGGTGAAACGTCCAAGGCGCTGCATATTTGAGTAACTGTTTTTCGGCTCATTATGAGTTTCACCATTTTATCAATGCCCTTGTCGCAACTTCTTTCATAACCAAAATTACCTGGCGAAGATTTTGCTTTTAGAGGCTTTGCCTTAAGAGTCGTTATCTTATTGCATTCTTTGCATTGGTATTTCTTCCCGCCTGCAGGGCTATTTCCCCTTAATCGGAATTTATCCGGGTGATTGCAAGGCTCCATGCCTTCAGCGGAGCATCCTGTCCTGTGAAATCTGTACTCGATTCTTTTTTCGTTTGAAATATTTTTTATTTTCATCTTAACCTCGCGACGGACCATGAGCTAATCTGCCCACCCATGCTGGCTATTATATTTTTTCAGCAAAAATCCTTGTCCACAAAAACGGGCTCTCTGTCGGCATTTACGTAACTATTCGCTATCTGGCGTTTTTTTGCAAACTGCTCTATGACCCTTCCCGCTTCATTTTTTTCTGCCTTGATTTTTTCAATCAATTTTCCTTGATTCCTTTGAATATCAAGCAGGCAAGCAATGATTTCGTCTCTAAGTTCCTTTTCCTTGTCTACTTCAATGATATCACATTCAAGGAGAGCTTCATCTATTTTTTTTAGCTTTAAAAAACGGGCTTTGTTGTCTTCCACGACTCCCAGCGTCGCCTGGCAATCACTGTGATCTGCTTTTGCAGCCTCTAAAATTTGATATAAAAGTCCCAGCTTCTCCCTTAACAAAGCTCTGCAATCATTTTTAGTCATATCCGGCTCCAAGCATCTCTCAGCTCTTCAAGATAGTTTATGACCTCGTCAACCATATCGGCATTTTTTTCTATGTTCGCCCTTACCGTCTGTTGATACATATACTGATAAAGAGCCATCAGATTTTTTGCTATGTCTCCGCCTTGATCAAAATTCAGGGTGCTCATGAGCTCGGCTAGGATATTCTGGGCTTTGATTATAGCATCGTTTGTTTTTTCAATATTTTTATCTGCCATTGCGATTTTTGCCAGCTTAAGATTCTTTACTGCTCCGTCATAAAGCATCACCACCAACTTCTTCTTTGGGGCTGTCATAACCTCGTTGCTCTTGTATGCATTGCCTGCGTTGGCGTATGCGTTATTGCCTGCGTACATTCATCCGCCCTCCTATCTGTTGTTATTGATCATGCCTGCGGTGAGTCCTGCTATTTGGCTTGTCAACCAATTCATTTGAGATTCCGCTTCCATCATTGCAGTATCGAGTTTGCTGAACATGTTTATATAATACTGCTCTCTTCTTACCATCCTGGAATTAAAGGCATCGACCTGTTTGCTTATATCCTTTATAGTCCTATCGTATGTATCGGTTTTACCCTTTATTATCCCTGTTGACGAAACGAAACCGTCGATATAAGAATTTATCCTGGGAACAAATCCTATATTGTTTCCGCTTTCATCTCTTGAACTAAAAAAATTCTTCACTTGATTTCGGTCTTCGGCCAAAGCATTTGAAAGCTTGCTTTTGTCAAACTGCAGCTGTCCAAATTTATCAATCGTCGTGATTCCAAGCTCCGACATGTTTTTGATCGTTGTATTAGCATTGCCTATGGTCGACGTCACCATGTTTCTAAGGGTAGATTGAAGCCTCATGAGAGTGCCGTCTCCTGCAAGATCCCCTCTGCTTCTGTCTACGCCGGCCTGACCGGCTGATAGCTTTCCGTCGATAAACTGCATGGTGGAGTTGTACTGCTTTACGAACTCATCCAAGGCAGTTTCTATCTTACCGGTATCCAGCTTTATGCTTACAGTGTCAAACTGGCCTGCAGCATGCTCTTTTGACAAGGTAATCGTGGTATTCTCCACCACGTCCCTTATTGTATTAGAGCTGCGTTCCACTTCAACTCCGTTAATGTTAAACAGCGCATTTTTGCCTTGGATGGATGTAGATGATGCACTTAATCCTATGCCATCAAGAATAGTTCCATCGTTATCTGACAATATAATGTCCGTGTTTCCAGTCTCAACGTTATTTAAAACCAGCCGGTTGTCTATTATAGATGCCCTTACGCCCGATTCTTTTGTCTGGGCATTTATTTTATCCGCTATGTTTCTTACAGTGTCACTGTCAATAACGTCTATTTGATAGTCCGCGTTTACAGTGAAGCTGCCGGATAAGCCCAATTCTTTTGAGCTGTCTCCTTGGGCTGCAGCTATAGCACCTCCCACTACCGACGTATTGGTGGCTAGCTGACCAACATGAATCTGGTATATCCCTTCCGGAGAATTCCTGCTAGCCGTCATATTTGCAGCTTCTCCGGAGGATGCAGCATTTTTTGTTGTATATGTTTCTGCATTTTGCAATACCTTGATCTTCTCAAACAGATTATTCAGCCTGGTTCTTACATCATTCCATGCATTTTTCTGAGACTCCATGCTGGTTTTTCGTTCTGCCAGCTGCACAAGGGGCCTTTTTTCAACTGCCATAAGTTGATCTATCATCGTTTGGTCAATCCCGGAATAAGATCCCATGAAATTTATTGTTGACATCAAATCAACCCCTTTCGTCTACTATGATACCTACCAGCTCCCAGATATTCGCTACAAGATCAAGAATTTTTTCCGGTGGCATTTCCTTTATTATTTCATCTGTCTTCGTATCCACCAAATTCACCATAACCCTGCCAGTCCTGTCATGAACCTCAAACTTGAAATGTGTGCTTTGTTGTTCAAACAAAAGTCTGTTCGTAGTATCTACTGCATCCTGGAGGTCTTCCTTTGTGTATTCCTTTTTCTCAATCGGCTGAAATTCTCTTAAGTCCATAGCTTTGTCTTTAGGATCGCTCTTTGCATGCTTATCCAACGCTCTCCCCTCCACCTTTGGCAAAGGCTTTGCTGTTTCATTTACCGGCCTAGAAATTTGTATCAAAGTGATCACGTCCTTAAAATAATTAAAATGCCCTTTACTTCAGCAACATTCAATCTCTTAATAGTGATATCGGATACTTTAAAGAAAATTTAATAGAAATATCAGTTGAATTTTCTTTTTTTATATTGGGTTAACAGGTATAGATTCAATTATGAATTTCTCGTTTCTTCTCTAAGCACGTAGTTCTTACACTCTTTAAGCTTATCTTCATACATCCTGCTGTCCGCTTTTTTTATCAAATCATCGATGCTGCCCGCTCTTGAGTATATCGAATATCCAACTGATGCTCCCAGAGAATACGTTCTTTTGCCAAGCTCAATGCCTTTATCAAAGGATTTTTTGATCTTATCTGCCTTGTCCATCACCTGGTTTTCATCCTCAACTTCTCCCAAAAGCATGATGAATTCATCTCCTCCTATTCTTGCCAAAATATCCCTGTTGTCTATGAAATCCAACAACCTCTGTGCCGCCTTGATCAATACCTGGTCGCCTTTGTTGTGTCCGTAGGTATCGTTTATTATTTTAAAATCATTTAGATCTATGTAAATCGCCCCAAAGTCTGTCCCATATTCGTTGAAATCGTCGATGAAGGCAACTGCCTTTCGAAAAAAATGCCTTCTGTTTGGCAGGTTTGTCAACGCGTCGAAATTGGCCGCATGATAAAGCTCATCGGCTAGCATCCTGTAGCGTCTATTGTTTTCTAAGAGCTCCTGCTCTATCTGTTTCCTTGCAGTTATATCGTGATAGGTGGCAACAATACCTAAAAAACCCTTCATTTTATCTTCAGCTACGGACGCAGATACGACCGTGCGCACTTTGGTCCCGTCTTTTTTTATTAGAACAAACTCTCTTCCCGATACGCTCTTTTTCTTAAGCAGCCTTTTTATCTGCGCATTAATGTACTGTCTGCTGTTTTCGTCCAGCAGATCTAATACATTCTTCCCCACCAGCTCATTTTCTTCATAGTCCAACAGAGCGCAGGTGGAATTATTGCATCTTACGATTTTGCCTTCCCTGTCCATTAGTATAACCGGATCCATGATGGTGTCTAAAATGACGTCAGAGCCCGCCAACGATGAAGTTTCCAGTATATTATATCTTTTAATGCTTATCCAAAAACCGTGTATAAAAACCACAAGCCCGATATTTGCCATTGGAGGAAGGTAATCATTTATCATGGGCATGAGAAGATCTGTCGTCCCTCCAATTAAAAGCACTATGATATCAGAGATCAATATCGTATATGCCTGTTTTTTTTGGTTGTAATACTTTGCCTTTTTTCCCCAGCTCCAGAGAACAAATAAGCCCACGCCCAAATAAGATGTTATATAAAGCAAATATGCCCAAAACAAAGTATTCCCAGGATTGTTTATATAAGTCCATCCAAATCCGCTTGTGCTTTGAATAAGATCCACTGCAACAATAGTATTAGATGTGGCGAAACTTGCAATCAGAAGACCTGCAGGAATCAGATACAGCCCCATCCATTGCCAAAGCTTTGTAATTTTTTTATCATTTCCAGTCTGTATCATGAAGAACAAGAAAACGAAAACCGGGAATGTCATACCACCGAATGCTCCGATCCTATGCCAAAACCACGCGCTTTCTTTCGTTGGCGCAGCATAAAAAAAGGAGTAGGCAAATGCCCATAATCCCAAGCTCCCACACACTAGCACCGCATAAGCTTTTAGAATCTTCCTTTTGTTTTCATTTATTGAGTATATTATTAAAAACAGAAAACATACAAAACAACCAAACGACAACAACGATAGTATATTCATGTAGGTTCCTCCCAACATCGTGAAACAATTCTTGTATATTTTATCACATTTTTTTATCGATTTGCTAAAAAATAAAACAAAAAAGAAGAATCGGACTGCAAATATTTGCAATCCGATTCTTCGAAATCTGAGAGGTATATGGTAATTAGTATTAGCAGCTCCGGGTAACGACTAAATCTGCTCCTGTTCCGTTGATATTTTTAATTATCACATCTCCCCTTTTGCAAGGAGAATTCAACTTAACGCTGTTTATAGTGTTCATTACATCGAAAATCTGAGCTTTTGGAACTCCCTGAGTGGTCTTGACAGAAGTTATAGGCTCCCTGCCTCCGGCCACTGCCACCGTGGATGTGATGACCCTTCTGGGGTCGGTCATTTCAGTTTTCCCGTACGCTATGCCTCTAGGGCACTTATGCCCTGTTACATTGATTTCGCTATTTGTTTTTTCAACTACCAAGCTACATCCTTTTGGACATACCACACAAGTATATTTTTTGATTTCACCCATTTTACGCACCCTCCACTTCGAATACGACTTCTTCAATATCGATTCCCTTAAGCTTGGACTTTTTCAAATTTATGCTTGCCATTTCTCCAGGAATCAATCTGTCATATTTTTTACTGGCTATCTCCACGCCACCGGCGGTCACTTTTATCTTGCTGTTGTCATAAACCTTGTTTACCCTAAGGTACATCTTTACGGTTTTGTCCTCATCTGTAATACCCAGCTTTTGTGGGACCACATATGTCACGCCATTTTGCCCTTTGGTGGTCACAGATTTTTGTTCTGATACTGTATTCTTAATGAACCTTGCGGCGCCTATCGCTGCGATTTCCGCTTCTTCAGATACATAATCCACAAGGTCGTGTACGTGAAGCACGTTTCCGCAGGCGAATATTCCTTTTTTGGAAGTCTCTCTCGTGTCGGATACGACAGGCCCTTTTGTTATTTTATCGATTTCTATATTGCAAACGTTGGAAAGCTCATTTTCCGGTATCAATCCTACCGAAAGCAAAAGGGTATCGCAAGATATATGCTCCTGGGTTCCTTCAACTATCTGAAGGCTTTCGTCCACTTTTGCAACGGTTATTCCTTCCAGCCTCTTGTCCCCGTGCACCGAAACGACAGTATGGCTTAGCCTAAGCGGTATGTCGTAATCGTCCAAGCACTGGACTATGTTCCTTGTAAGTCCGTTGGAGTAAGGCATAAGCTCCAGCACGCATTTGACTTTGGCCCCTTCCAAAGTCATACGTCTAGCCATGATAAGCCCTATATCCCCTGAACCGAGTATCACCACTTCTTTCCCCGGCATATAACCTTCCAAATTGATGAATCTCTGGGCTGTGCCGGCTGTAAAAACCCCTGACGGCCTCGCACCCGCTATATTTATTGCACCCCTTGTTCTTTCTCTACACCCCATCGCCAGTATAAGACTCTTTGCTTTGATAACCTGGAATCCATCCTTTTCGTTCAAAGTATGGACTTCACGATCTTCTGTCACTTTAAGGACCATCGTTTCGGTTTTTACTTTTATAGTCGTATCTTTCAGTCTTTCTATATATTTTTCACTGTATTCAGGACCGGTTAGCTCCTCTTTGAACTTGTGAAGACCGAAACCATTGTGTATGCACTGGTTTAAAATACCACCTAGTACGTAATCTCTTTCAATTATCAAGATATCCTTAACGCCTTCATCGTACGCTTTCAAGGCTGCAGCTAGCCCCGCCGGACCCCCGCCGACTACTATAAGATCATAGACCATTGTTCACTACCCCCTTCTGCTTTTTGGGTTTTACCCGATAATATATAAGAGCCTTTTTCACTTTTGTTAATCTCCGTCATCTCCATGCCCAGCTCCCTGCACATTATATCCATAACTTTCGGAGTACAAAATCCTCCCTGGCACCTTCCCATAGTTGCTCTCGCCCTTCTCTTTATGGCATCTACCGTTTTAACAGGTATTGATCTTTGCAGAACATCCAGGATTTCTCCTTCTGTTATGCTTTCACATCTGCACACTATTTTTCCGAAGCTGCCGTCCTGGGCTATTAATTCGTTGATTTCTTCATTGGTCATATGATCCATCCTTATATATGGCGTGCGATATGAGATATGATTTTTCTTTTCAGAAAGCTCCAGCCCCGATCTATCTAAAATCTCCATTACTTCCAAGGCGATAGCCGGCGATGATGTAAGCCCTGGAGAATCGATTCCAATAAGATTTACAAAGCCTTTTTTTGTTTCTTCTATGATAAAATCGTATTGCTCCATGGAAGACCTCAGTCCGGCAAATTGTGTTATGACTTTGCCCATATCGATCTTGGGCACCGATTTTTTAGCATTATCCGATACTTCTTTCAAACCTTCCTTGGTGGTAAGCATGTCTTCCTTGTCGTATACATACTTCGCATTTGGACCTATCATAAGGTTTCCGTGGTATGTAGGGGTTACCAACGTCCCCTTGGAACCTTCCTTGGGCGTTTGGAAAAGAACTGAGTTTACCAATCCCCCTATGTCCTTGTCAAACAGCAGGTATTCTCCCTTTCTCGGAGTAATTTTGTAGTCCTCCATGCCTGCCATCTTTGCTATCTCGTCGCTAAAAAGTCCTGCGCTGTTTATGACGTATTTAGTTCGGATTTTTTTGTCATTGCATTTAATTACGTAATGACCGTCTATTTCTTCTATCCCTGTCACAGGAGTTTCCAAAAGAAATTCCACTCCGTTGTCCGCTGCGTTTTCAGCCAATGCTACCGTGAATTCAAATGGGGATATCACTCCTGAGTTTCCACAAAATAGCGCTGAATAGACTTCGGGATTTATATTCGGCTCATTTGCCAAAATAAATGATTTATTGACGATGGACATGTTTTGCACGCCGTTTTTCAATCCTTTTTCATACAGTTTAAGTATTTCTCTATGGTCTTCTTCATCAAAAGCCAATACGTAAGAGCCACATTTGTTGTATCCGAATTTAAGCTCGCTGTCTAATTCTTTGAACATCTGGTTTCCCTTGACGCATAGCTTTGCTTTCAAAGTCCCCGGTGCTGCATCGTATCCTCCGTGAACGATTCCGCTATTTGCTTTGCTTGTTCCGTTGCTTACATCGCTGTCCTTTTCTATGACAACTACTTTCAAATTGTACTTCGATAGCTCTCTGGCAATGGCGCATCCTACAACTCCTGCTCCGATAATTGAAACGTCGTACATTTTAAACACTCCTTCGTTGGTTTGTTTGTAATCAATTTTTGAATACAAAAAGACCGCAACAAACAATTATAAAAATAATTGCTTGATACGGCCTACACTTTTTCACTGGCACTATATATTCGTTTGACTGAATTATATCACTTGTCGATTCATACTTCAAGCTTTTTTTACCAGAAATTTATTACTCTATAGAATACAAGGTTTAAAGTATCCTCCGGTACATCTCCCAATACCTTTATCAAATAGTATTCTGAATCCGTGGCTATCCAGTAGTGGTCGAGATTTCCCACGCTCCACAGCATGATCTCAGTATCATATCTGATGATTGTACTTCCGTTTACTAGCCCATAATCCTCGATAGGTTCGTCTGATACATGAATCCTTATAAACTGCTCTTCATTGGCATATTCGTAACTGAACATCATAAGCTCTTCAGATTCTCTCTGGAAAAGAAACTTGATTTTAGGATCTATGTCTTCAAAAATATGACTATTAACCGGACAGCTGTAAACCCCAAGATTAAAATCCACGGGATCTTCAGTCTCTAAAAATTCGGTCTCTCCTTCTTTATAAGCTTCAAGGTATTCTCCCACAGGATCTTTTTCAATGTCGTATCTGTAAAACTCAAGTTCAGCCTTTTCTTCACTTGTGTATTTTTCCATCAATTCAGGAAATATTTTTTCAACAACCTGACCATAGGATACTCCTTGGCGCTTTAGCTCCGCAAGATTTTCGCTTCTTTCCTCATAAGTGTATTCACCAATCATGCAGCCCCAAAACAGGGTTGATGCAATCAACAACATAATAACCAAAATCAACTTCTTCGATCTCTTATGCAAAGCATGAGCTCCTCTCACAAATCAGATTAATGCTATCAGCTTACATCATAAATACCTTGAATCCAAGTGATTTTAGGAAACATTACATATTATTACACCTATGATACATTTTTGATACACCCTTTTGCCCTTTTAAGAACATTGGCGTAACTTTCCCTTAAAACTTCTTGAGATATCTTGTTGAAAATGATATTATATGATTATATAATCATATTGGAGGAGTTAATATGGAACTAGTTGATATTTTCAAGGCATTGGGAGATGAAAACAGGCTCAGGATCTTCAATGTGCTAATTCACGGAGAGCTGTGCGTATGTGAGATCGAATCCGTACTGGGGTTGAACCAATCGAATGTATCCAGGCATTTGAATAAATTAAAAAGCACTAGGCTCATCATATCCAGAAAAGATGCTCAGTGGATTTATTACAGCGTAGATCCCGGATTTGCAGAAGAAAACGCCAATCTCATTTCGTATTTAAAAGACAAGTTTGCAAGCACGGATTTTAGTGCGGATTCAGCAAGGCTATATGCCTATAAAGACAGCAAGTTCACTTGCGTGGATCTTCGCAAAGATCCATCCGATGTTATGAACAATCTAAATACAAAATAATGGAGGATTTACATGAAAAAATCGGTAGCATTTATATGCGTTCACAATTCATGCCGCTCACAGATGGCAGAGGCTTTGATGAAGCACCTGGGAAGTGATGTATTTGAAGCGTATTCTGCAGGAACAGAAAAATATCCGGAGGTTAAGCCCTTAGCTTTGAAGGTATTAGAAGAAGAGGGAGTCGATACCAGCGAGCTCAGGCCCAAACTCCTTGACGAGATCCCTTCAGAGGTGGATTATCTTATAACTATGGGCTGTAATGTTGAGTGCCCTTTCATCCCCTGCAGCCACAGAGAAGACTGGGGGCTTGATGATCCTTCCGGTGGTCCTATTGAAGCTTTTAGGAATACAAGGGATTTGATAAAAGCAAAGGTATCAGAGCTGATTGAAAAGGAAAGATAGTTTAGCAATAAAAACAAGTGAGCATCGAGGGGGCGCTGGGGCCCGCCTCTGCTCACTTATTTTTTTACAATCTCTACACCGTTTATGATCGCCATGAGTCCTTCCTTGATCATAGGCTTTACTATGTCGATTATTTCATCGATTTTTTCCGGCGTGTCTATAACCTCTATCAGTATTGGCAAGTCTCCGGACAGAACATCTATGGCCTTTTTATGCTTGATGTTATGAGCTCCAAAGCCCTCCACTCCTCTTATGGTTGTTGCCCCAGCCATTCCGTTTTCCTTTAATTTTTTGATTATGGCATGGTACAAGGCCTCATGTTTGTACATTTCAGATTCTCCTATGAAAATCTTTAAAAGCCTCCCGTTTGCATGAGTCATCGTATTTTCCCCCTTATTAGTTATTTATATAAATCGAACCAACCCTTCTTTTTAAACCATATGAACATAAAAACTCCAATAAGAGCCATCAGCAACAACACTATGTAGTAGGCATATGGATGATCGAGCTCAGGCATATTTCTAAAATTCATTCCATATACCCCTGCAATGAATGTTACGGGTATAAAAATGGTCGTTATAATGGTTAGCAGGGTCATCACGCGATTCATTCTGTTTGAGTTGATTGACAGGAAACTATCTCTAATGTCAGACGTTATCTCCCTGTTTGCCTCCAAGGTTTCAGACAATCTCAGCAGGTGATCGTGGATGTCCTCAAAATACATCTCGTTGCTGGAGAAACGTCTCAGATGGGGAGAGTTTAAAATTCTGTAAACAAGATCCCTCATAGAATTGACAACCCTCAGCAACTTTAAGATGTCAGCCCTTATTCCAAACAGCCTCTCGATGCCGCTCTTGTTCAGGCTTTCCTTATCCACATCGTCAAATTCTTTGAGATCATCTTCCAGTTTATAAATGGCCGGAAAATACATATCCACTATTTTATCCATAAGCAGGTATGTCACATATATATTCCCTTCCTCCCATAGCTCAACCTCACTTGAATAGAGTTCTTTTTTAACTTCTTCAACTTCACGTAGAAGAGGCTCTCTATGAAATGAGACTATATAGTCCTGCCCAATGAATAGATTTACCTCTATGGGAGTTAAGCTTTCAGGATCTATGGTGTGGAGCACGAAGAAGGTATAGCCATCGTAAAAATCCACCTTGGGTCTTTGAAGCCAATGAAAGCAGTCCTCTACAGACAGATGGTGAAAACCAAAATAGCTGGTCAGTTTACCCGACTCTTCATCACTTGGATCATCAAAATCCGCCCAAAACCATTTTATTTTATCCCTATTCAGATTTTCTATATCTCCGCAGACTTCCATCAGCTCGTTTTCATATGTAAATGCGGTAATCTTAATCACCTTTATACCCACTCCCATCGTGACCTTTATATATATCTACCCATCGATGTAGAAGTTCAACTCCCCATTGTCTATTCCTATCTTGACTGTCATGCCCTCTATTAAACTCCCTGCTATTATCATTCTGCCAAGCACGGTTTCCACATTTTTTTGCAGGTATCTCTTTACCGGCCTTGCCCCATATACGCTTGTATAAGACTTTTCAGCGATTAGTTCCTTCGCCTCTTTATCTGCTTTAAGGGCGATCCCCCTGTCAGCCAGCCGGTTTCTGACTTCTTCCAAGGCTAGATCTATAATCTTTATTATTTCAGATTTTTTAAGAGGCTTGAACAAAACAATTTCATCTATCCTATTTAAAAATTCAGGCTTGAAGTGGCGGTTCATCTGTGACATTACCTGTTCCCGAGCCCTCTGGCTTATCTCTCCTTGAGAATCTATGCCTTCAAGCAGGTAAGTGCTGCCTATGTTGGAAGTCATTATAACCACCGTATTTTTAAAGTTCACAGTACGTCCCTGGCTATCGGTAAGTCTTCCGTCATCCAATAGCTGTAAAAGAACATTGAATACTTCCGAATGTGCCTTTTCTATTTCATCAAAAAGTATTACGCTATATGGTTTCCTTCTGACGCTTTCAGTAAGCTGCCCCCCTTCCTCGTAGCCTACATACCCTGGTGGCGCTCCTATAAGTCTTGATACGGAATGCTTTTCCATATACTCGCTCATGTCGATTCTTATGATATTGTCCTCGTTGTCGAAGAGGGCCTGAGCCAATGATTTTGCAAGCTCTGTCTTTCCTACCCCAGTAGGACCAAGGAATATGAAGGATCCAATGGGCTTGTTTATATCCTTAAGTCCGGATCTAGCCCTTATCACCGCATCTGTAACGGCTTCTACTGCTTCGTCCTGGCCTATGACACGCTGATGAAGAATGTCTGATAGTTTCAAGAGCTTTTCCTTCTCCTGCTCCATCAGTTTTGCAACCGGAACCCCAGTCCACCGGGATACGATTTGAGCTATTTCTTCGTCTGTTACCTCTTCCTTCAGAAGCTTTCTCTCTACCGGTGATTTCGCTTCTTCAAGCTGTTTTTGGAGCTCAGGCAGTCTTCCGTGTTTCAGCTTGGCAAGTTTTTCAAGGTCGTACTCCCTCTCAGCCCTTTCTATCTCCCTGTTGACGTTTTCTATCTCTAGCTTCAGCTCTTTTTCTCCCATAATGCTCTTCTTTTCCATTTCCCACTGAGCTTGCATCACGTCCCCTTTTTCCCTAAATGTCACAATTTCCTTCTCGATATTTTTAAGCCTTTCTAAAGATGCCTTATCTGTTTCCTTTTTGAGAGCCTGTTTTTCTATTTCAAGCTGCATTATCTTTCTGCTGATCTCGTCCAGCTCAGCAGGCATGCTGTCTATTTCAGTCCGAATCATGGCAGCAGCCTCATCCATAAGATCTATGGCCTTGTCCGGAAGAAATCTATCAGTTATATATCTGTTGGACAGCACGGCACAGGCTATGAGCGCATTGTCAGTTATTCGTACACCATGATGGATTTCAAACTTTTCCTTTAGCCCTCTTAGTATAGAGATGGTATCCTCTACGTTAGGCTGATCTACCATCACCGGCTGGAAGCGCCTCTCCAAAGCCGCATCTTTTTCGATGTACTTTCGGTATTCGTTCAAGGTCGTAGCGCCGATGCAGTGCAGCTCGCCCCTTGCCAGCATTGGCTTTAGGATGTTTCCGGCGTCCATAGCTCCCTCACCTTTCCCGGCACCCACTATATTGTGAAGCTCATCGATGAAAAGGAGTATCCGACCCTTTGATTTTTGCACCTCGTCTAAAACTACCTTGAGTCTTTCTTCAAACTCGCCCCGGTATTTAGCCCCTGCGATCAAAGCTCCCATATCAAGGGCAAATATGGTCTTGTCCTTCAAGCCTTCCGGCACGTCTCCTTTTAATATCCTCTGCGCCAAGCCCTCTACCACGGCTGTTTTACCGACACCAGGTTCGCCTATCAAAACAGGGTTGTTCTTTGTCCGTCTCGACAGTATTCTTACTACTCTCCTTATTTCAGTATCCCGTCCAATCACCGGATCAAGCCTGCCCTCTCTGGCCTGCTCAACAAGATCCCTGCCAAAGCGTTTTAGCGCATCGTAAGTGTCTTCAGGATTTTGGCTGACTATTCTTTGTCCGCTTCTTACCTTGCTTAGAGCCTCCATGAACCTTTCGTTTGTTATTTGGTGAGATTTGAACACCTTTTCCGATTTGGAGTTTTTTTCTTTTAAAAGAGCGATAAAAAGATGCTCAACCCCAGTATATTCATCCTTGAATCTCTTTGATTCATCCTGGGCGTTTATTACTACTTGGTTTAACCTTCTTGATATATAGTTATTGGCCGACCCTCCGTACACCTTAGGCAGATTTTCCAAGACATCTTCAATATCCTTCGCATATAAAGCCACATCTACCCCCATGTAACCAAGCAATTTGGAAATTAGTCCATCTTCCTGCTTAACCAGGCTGTAATTCAGATGCTCCGGCTCTATTTCCTGATTATCAAACCTAACGGCGTATTCCTGGGAAGATGCAATGGCCGTCTGAGCCTTTTGAGTAAATTTCTCAATGTTCATTTTCAACCCTCCGTAACATCATTACCTGAATTTATTTTTCATTTCTTCATATATACCTTTGATTTCCGGCGATATAGTCTGCGGATTGACCAACCTTATCTTTACGTACAGGTCTCCTCTTCTCCCATTTTTATCTACATAACCCTTGCCGGGGAGCCTTATGCTTTTATCCGTTTGTATGCCTGCTGGAATTTTTACAGAGAGCCTCTCCCCAAAAGATTCCACTTCCTTTTTTGTCCCCAGGGCCGCTTCCCACGGGTATAGATCCAGCCTTTTGTGAATATTCAATCCATCAAGCTCCACATTCTTATCCTTCGCCAGATTTATCTTAAGGTAAAGGTCACCGCTTTTTCCACCGCTTGCACTAGGCATTCCCTGACCGGAAAGGCGTATCCGTTCGTCCTGCTTCACGCCCTTTGGTATTTTTATATTCAAGCTGACCCTTTTGCCATCTCTTGCAAATGATACCTTCTTGGTCTCTCCCAGGTAGCCTTCTTCCAAAGTTACGCTGATCTCGGTTTCAAGGTCTTCACCCTTGCTCCTTGAAGAGTAAGCCCTCCTGGACGAACCTCTTCCAAAGAGGTCTTCTATGTCAAAATCATCGCCGCCTCTTGATCCCCCTCCAAAAAAAGCGTTGAAAAAGTCGCTGAAATCTCCTCCGCCGGATGTAGTATAAGTATATCTGCCACCGCCTCTGTCAAAACCAAACTGGGAAGGATCAAAGTCATACCCGTTTGCAAATTGCTGTCCACTTCCTAGTGCATCGTATTTTTTCCGTTTTTCCTGGTCTCCCAACACTTCATAGGCCTCGTTTATATCCTTGAACATGTCCTCGCTTTTTTTATCTCCAGGATTTGCATCCGGGTGATATTTTTTTGCCAGTTTTCTGTACGCTTTTTTTATCTCATCCGAAGTCGATTCCTTATTTACCCCCAGTATTTCGTAATAATCTTTGTACTTCATTAGAACACCTCTTTCCGATACACAAAAATCAGGCAACTCGCACCTGATCACTTTGTTTTTATGTCTTTTTTGCATCAAAGATTCATTATTTTTATACCCATAGCAAAGATTTTTAAACGAATCTGCCTCTCTATCGTAGGATTGACTCAAGCTGTTCTTAAACCCAAAAAAGCAAACACCATGTGTTTACTCTCTTGAATTATATTCATTTATACAAAGTCTTATCTTTTGTCTAAATAGCTCACCGCGTTTAGAGCTGCCACCTGTCCTTCCCCTGCCGCCTTAAGGTATTGATAGGGTTTTCCGGTGCAGTCTCCTGCAGCGTACAGTCCCGGTATGTTTGTTTCCATATTCCTGTTGACATTAAAGTGGTTTTCCAGTATATCCACGCCAGGAACCAGTTGATCTAAAGCTACGCTGTCCTTTAGTATGAATATCCCGTCAGCGTGTATCTCTCCATCTGAAAGCACAAGCTTTTCGGCATGCTCAGAACCTAAAATCTGCTTTGGCTTTCCGGCGACCACCTTCACGCCTTCCCTGATTTTTTCAGGCTGGCCATAAACGGGTACGTAGTATACCTCGCTGGCAACGTCTAGCATAAAATTTGCTTCCTCTTCTGCGTGCTTGTGGTAAGCTACTATTGCTACTTTTTTGTTCTTGTAAATCGGCGCGTCGCATGTTGCGCAGTATCCCACGCCTTTTCCCAAATAGTCCTCTTCTCCCGGGAGGCTCTTTTTGTTGCTGACGCCGGATGCAACTATTACAGAATTAGCCTCGTAAGTGTTGTCCCTGGTAGCGACTGCAAAATATTCACCCATGGCGTAAACCGCATCTACTTTCTCCTCGGTGATATCTATATTCATTTGATTTAAATGCTCTACAAATACATCTTTAAGCATCGGTCCGCTGACTGCATGATATCCAAGGTAATTGTCCACTCTAGGAGCCTTTTCAAGCTTGTCGCTTAAGTGTTTGCTCCCGAATACCTTAACCTTTTTATTTCTGATGACACCATTTATCGCAGCTGACACTCCAGCCGGTCCGCTGCCCACAATTATAATGTCATATCTCTCACTCATTTATAACTCTCCTCTTACAGATGTTTTTCCACCATTTTCTCAAACACATTTTTAGGCTTGAATCCAACTACCGCTTCCTTTGGCTGTCCTTCTTTGAAAAGCACGATCGTAGGTATGCTCGTAATCTTTAGCGTCTCAGAAATTTCAGGATTGTCATCCACGTTTACCTTTACTACCTTGACTTTTCCGTCGTACTGCTTGCTGAGCTCTTCCATCACCGGCCCTACCATCTTGCAAGGCCCGCACCAAGGCGCCCAAAAATCAACCAATACCGGTTGCTCGTTGTTTATTACCTCTTCTACAAAAGTGCTGTCCATAACTTCTTTCATATAAAATACCTCCAAATTGTTTTTAATTTTATGTGTTGCTTCTCTCACAGTTAATTATATACCCCCAAGGGGTATTTGTAAACACTTTATGAAAATAATTGCCTCTTTCCACTTCTTGCTTTACAACTACCTGACAAATGTTATAATAACTTTATCAAAAGACAAGGAGATTTGCAATGAACATATCGACCTTTTTAAAGCTGGCGGAAATACAAACCAAGGTAGCCAGTATGATACCCTTTTTTATTGGATCGGCATACGCCTATTACCGTTATGATACCTTCAACTTAATAAACTTCACCCTGATGCTTTTATCCTTGCTATGCTTCGATATGGCAGTAACGGTTCTAAACAACTATTACGATTTTGTCAAAGCCTACAAAAGAGAGGGCTATGGCTACGAAAAACACAATGCCATAGTCAAATTCGGGATAAAAGCCTCAACGGTCAGAAAGACTCTGGCAGTGCTCATAACCATAGCTCTTCTAGCTGGGTCAGTACTTTATCTATTTACCCACCCATTGGTATTGGTAATCGGAGCTGCATCTTTTTTTGTGGGGATTATTTATTCCTTCGGTCCCGTTCCCATATCCCGTACTCCATTGGGAGAAATATTTTCCGGGTTTTTCATGGGTTTCTTCATACCCTTTTTAGCGGTATTCATACATACCCATCAATTGGATCCTGTTGTCCTATCAATTTCGCAAGCAGTTTTCACGTTGAATGTAGATATGGATTTTCTAATCAGGATTCTGATAATATCCTGGCCTTTAGTCGCCGGCATAGGCAATATAATGCTTGCCAACAACATCTGCGATATGGAAGAGGACATCGCCAATAAACGCTACACTCTACCTATATACATAGGAAGAAAGAACGGGCTGAGGCTATTTGAGGCGGTCTGCTACTCCTCTTATATAGCCATATTTTTGGGGGTGTTTTCCCGCACCCTTCCCTTGTATGCTTTACTCTGTCTCGTCACGTTCTTGCCTGTAGGAAAGAATATCGGGACATTTAAAATAAAGCAGACAAAAAAAGACACCTTTTCAGTGTCCATCAAAAACTTTTTAATCATCAATTTCACTTTGCTCGCCGTTTTAAGCATTTCAGTTGTCTTAAAGGCAACTGGATTCTAAAGATCCTCCACAAAAAGCGACCTGCAGTATAGTCGGGAGAGAGTATAGCAAGCATGCACTTTTAGGAAGGATCTTGTAAAATCCAGCAGATGAGGCTGCCTCATCTGTAGGATTTTATTTAACTTACTCTAGTATTATTATATACCAGATCCAACCTTATATCCACGCTTTTTTAACTTCAACCCTCTTTAGTTCTCAGTCAAGGCACTCGGCTGCAAACAGCTTACCGAAATTTTCAGCAGCTTCAATCGAAGCCTCATCCGGATTCCACATTGCCTTGATGCTTTCTAGAGGAAGCTCGAAGCCTGCCTCATGGAGCCAATCCTCTATTATCTTAACAGACTCGCCGCTCCATCCATAAGTGCCGAATGCTCCTGCTTTTTTATTTTTCATCCCCAAGCCCTTTAGCATCTCCAGTATCCCCGCAGTAGCGTAGGTTACGCCCTTATTTACCGTGGGAGATCCTACCAGTATCGCCTTTGACCTGAAGGCCTCGGATAAGACATCGTTTTTATCTGACTTTGAAAGATTGAACTGCTTTACCCTCAGGTCCTTGTCCCCTTCAATCAAACCCTTGGCTATCGCTTCGGACATCCTTCTCGTACCGTCCCACATGGTGTCGTACAGAATGGTTATTTGATCTTCCTTATAGTCGTTTGCCCACTCGATGTATTTTTCGATTATCTGAGCCGGGTTGTCTCTCCAGATGACTCCGTGGCTTGTGCATATATAGTCCAGGGGTAGGTTCATGGCGACTACCTCTTTTATCTTGTTAATGACCAGCTTGTTGAAAGGGGTCAAGATATTTGCATAATATTTGAAAGCTTCACTGTAAAGCTCGTCCTGATCCACCAAGTCGTTAAATAGCATCTCCGATGCATAATGCTGTCCGAAAGCATCGGTGCTGAAAAGGATATTGTCTCCTGACATATAAGTGAACATCGTGTCCGGCCAATGCAGCATCCTCGCCTCTACAAAAGTCAGCGTGGAAGACCCGATATCTAAGGTGTCCCCTGTCTTTACCGGCACGAAATTCCAGTCTTTGTGATAATGCCCCTTAAGTGACTTAACGCCGTTTGCCGTGCAGTATATGGGGGTATCCGGTATTTCATTCATAAGTGCTACCAAGCTTCCGCTATGGTCTATCTCTCCATGATTTATTACTATGTAGTCAATATCCTTTAAATCTATTTCTTTTTTTAGATTAGATACGAACTCCTTGTCGTATGGCTCCCATGCAGTATCGATTAAAACCGTTTTTTCGTCTCTTATCAAATACGAATTATAGGATGTGCCCTTGTGGGTGGAAAGCTCATCCCCGTGAAAGCTTCTAAGCTCCCAGTCTATTTTGCCAACCCATGTTACCTTGTCGGTTATTTTTTTGCTCATTGTGAACCTCCTGTCATTTATTCAACTATTCAATATTAATATATACCCTGCTTGAAGATCTCAAACATTACAACTTCGAGTATACAAAGAAAAACAAGACATCAAGTTTTGATGAATCCATTGGCAATGACTTCCTCGACCTTGTCCGGTGGCAGCGGCCTGCTGAAGTAATACCCCTGCAGCGTGTCGCATTTGTTTTCCTTTAAGAATTCCACCTGCTCTTTAGTCTCCACTCCTTCCGCAACTACCTCAAGCTCCAGGCTGTGAGCAAGTCGTATTACGCTTTCGTAGAGACTTTTTTCCTTGTCGCTCTTATGGATGTTCATTAAAAACGACCTGTCTATTTTAAGCACATCGATAGGAAGGTTCTGAAGGTGGTTAAGGGACGAATATCCCGTGCCAAAATCATCAAGCGCAATGGAGATGCCATTTTTTTTCATGGTGTCCAAAGCCATAAGAACGTTTTTTTCATTGGTGAGTATTGCTGTTTCAGTTATCTCAAACTCCACATCTACATTTTGTATGCAGTTTCTATTTATAGTATCAATGCTTTTTTCTGATATGCCTTGCCTGCTAAGCCTGGTGCTGGAAAGGTTGATAGAAACCTTGGGTGTAGTCATGCCTTTGTCTTTCCAGCTTTTGATCTGTCGGCACGCTTCTTCTACGACCCATTCCCCGATTGCCTCTATATGCCCGGTCTGCTCCGCAATCGGTATGAATTCTCCCGGGGATATGAAGCCTCTTTCCGGGTGATTCCACCTTATCAAAGCTTCGAGCTTTTTAATTTTTCCGTTTAAGGCATCTACCTGGGGCTGGTAATGAAGGGTAAACTCATTGCCGGCAATGGCTTTTCGAAGCATGTTGTCCATTTCCATATATCTCTTAGATTTATCCTCCATCTCCTCAGCAAATAGGCAGTAGCTGTTTTTGCCCTGTTCCTTGGCGCTGAAAACCGCAAGGTCAGCTCGCTTTAACAATGTGCCTAAATCATCCCCGTCTTTAGGATAAATGGCCACGCCGCAGCTTATATTTATGTAAAATTCCTGCCCGTTGTGGATCCAGGGCTTTGACAGGCAATAATTGATTTCATTTATTTGATCGATAACGTCATCAACACCTGTGATGCCTTCCATGTAAACTATAAATTCATCACCGCTGAGTCTCGCTGTGATTCCTTCTGAGCTTACGGTGTGGGATAAAACGCTGGCCATATATCTTAACAGCTCGTCGCCTACAACATGGCCGTATATCTCGTTTATGTGCTTAAAGTTGTCGATGTCCAAGTACAACAGTGCCATTTGATCCTTTGTGCCCTTAATTTCAGACAGCTTTTCTTCAACCTTGAAGTTGAACATCGCCCTGTTGGGCAGCTGAGTTAGTTCGTCATAGTATGCTGCATGATAGAGCCTCCGCTCCATTTCTTTCCGTTCAGTTATATCCGTTCCGTTAAGGATTATCCCTCTGGTGTTGCCAAGGTTGTCGTGTAATGGACTAAAGCTCCAGAGCACGTCTACCGCCTTATTGTTCTTGGTAATTATCTTTTCTTCAATTGAGTTTGAATTTTCACCGGTTATTATTTCCCTGTACAATCCCTTTATTTTATCCTGCTTTTTTCTTGGGAACAATTCAAATACCTTTTTCCCTTTGATTTCTTCGTCTGCGTAGCCTGTTATTCCTCTAGCAAAATCGTTGAATCTTAGGATTTCTCCATCCAGCGACAGTAGCATTATTATCACTGCGGATTCTTTTATTACATTGTCAGAAAATTCCTTTTCTTCCCTAAGGCTTCCCTGCAGCTTCATCTGCTGAGTTATATCTGTGTGTGATCCAGCCATCCTTACAGGATTGCCTTCTTCGTCCCATATGCATACTCCCTTGCTGAGAATCGTCTTATATGAACCATCGGCGCACCTTATCCTGTAAATATTTTGGTAGTCTCCATTGCCGCTGTTGAGATATTCCTTAAGTGTTCTTTCTGCTTTGTCGGCATCCTCAAGGTGCAACAATTCCTTCCATCCGGCTATGGTGTTTTTTATCTGCCTAAGATCGTATCCGCAGTATTGCAGCCACTTTTCCGAAAAAAGATACCGATCCTCTACTATGTCCCACTCCCATATGCCATCCTTTGCTCCTTCAACAGCCAGATTGTACTTTTGGTCGCTTAAGGACAGTTTATGATAGCTTTGCTCCAGCTCGTCGTATTTTTCCGAAAGCTCCTCCTCTATGCCTATGAGTTCCTCGTGGGCTGAGCTTAATTCTTCGTAGTTGTTGTATATTATGTCTATGGAATCTCTGTACAAAACAAGGCTCTTAAGAATTATGCCGTAAAAAATCCACCCGGTAACTAAAACGTAGAGCCAACCCTTCCATGTGCTAAACAGCGCCAAGGCTCTTACATCTTCAAAGATCTGTGCAGCCAGCCTGTCGGATAGTGTTATCCAAAGGCTTCCCATCACCAGATAGATAAATATAATCCTTGCCGACTCTCTTTTGGGGTCTATTCCTTTTTTCATTTTGGTAAATTCGGCGAACTTTTTTTCCAGTTCGTCCATTTTTATCAGAAGCTTGTCGTCGCTTTTAATATGAATCACCACTTTTCAATTAATTATGCCTTTGCCTATCGGAATATCCTATAAAACATTTTAGCCTTTAATAATATATATCGGAATGTTTTGACATATTTTAAGCATTTTGAATTTTTTCTCTATAATTTAATTATTGACTCTAAGCTGTCCCCGGTCAACTGCCCTATCGACTATTTTCACAACCTCTTGCCACAGAGCCGGTGCATTATCCTTAAGAATCATGTTCCTCTCCAGCACCTTGTCCCTGTTCACTTCAGGCCGCTTCCATGTATGCCCTTCAGTTCTGCTGTTTAGAAGCAGCGGCTGCATTCGATCAAGGCAAGCTGCAAATTTTGATTCCTTTGTGCTTCTCTCTTCGAATTCTTCCCACAAGCTCCAAAACTCAGCTTCCTGATCCTCCGGCAAAATAGCAAAAAGCTTCCTCGCGCTTTCAATTTCTCTTTCGAGCTTGTCTCCGTTGCCCTCATCATCGTAACAGAAAGTATCTCCTGCGTAAATTTCTACCAGGTCGTGGATTATTGTCATTTTCATCGCCTTCAGCAGATCAACATCTTGATCCACGAAATGCTCTTTTAATATCATCGCCATCACCGTCAGGTGCCAGGAATGCTCCGCATCATTTTCATTCCTTCTGTCCTCTATAAGCACGCTTTGCCTTAGTATATGCTTCAGCTTGTCTATTTCGATAATAAATTCAAGTTGTCTCTTAAGTCTGTCCAACTGTTTTCACTCCCGATTTTTTACTTTTATAATATCATAAAACCCAGTTTTGGGACAGACTTCAAAACTAATTATATCAATTTAGTAAAGTTATCAAACTAGGCTTAATAGACATCGAAGGAGCAAAACCCTTAAATGGCTTTGCTCCTTTTTATCTTCCGCCTATATAGACCGTATATCCGGCTTTTTCAAACTCTATTTTTATCGCTTCAACCACCTCATCCTCGGGAGGGCTGACATCTTCCATTTCATACTTCTTGCCTATACCCTTGTACTTCGAGCTTCCAAATTGATGAAAAGGCAAAAGGTGAACTTCGTCTACCTTGGGATGCTCCTTCAGTATCCCTATCATTTTTTCTATGTTTTTTTCATCCATCGTATAACCGGGTATCAATGGAACTCGTGGGATTACCTTAACCTTCTTTTCCATCAGCTTGCTAAAATTCTGAAGCACCAGGTCAAGATCTCCTTTTATTATGCGGGCAAACTTGTCCTTGTCCATTATCTTAAAGTCAAACAGAACTAAATCCGTATACTCGGTCATCCTGTCAAGAAGCTCCCAGCTTCCATGCCCCGTGGTTTCAATTGCAGTGTGGATCCCCAAAGCTTTGATTTCCTTAAGAAGCTCTGAAGCAAATTCGCCATGCAAGAGCACTTCCCCTCCGGACAAGGTCACTCCCCCACCGCTTGTATCGTAGAACACCATGTCCTTTTTGACTTCTTCCAGCAAATCTTCAATGCTCATCGGCTTGCCCACATACTCCAAGGCACCTGTTGGACAATCTTCAGGCTTAGCCGGGCAGGTGTAGGCGTCTTTAGCTATGCACTGTATGCAGAGGCTGTTTTTCCTGATAATCTCCATGCCGGTTTCCTGAGATTCTGGATTTGAGCACCAGGGGCACCGTAAAGGGCACCCCTTGAAAAAAATCATAGTCCTTATTCCGCCCCCGTCATGGATGCTGTAGCGTTGTATGTTGAATATCAAAGGCTTCTTCATCAAGGCCTCCTTAAAAACCGTGTTCTGTTCTTTTTATTATATCGTCCTGGATCGATTTGTTAAGCTCTACGAATATCGCGCTGTAGCCTGCAACCCTGATGACCAGGTTCCTGTATTTCGCCGGATCCTCCTGGGCAGCTCTCAAGGTATCCGCGGATACGACATTGAACTGGATATGCTGTATCTTAAGCCTCATGAAGGATCTTAAATATGCCACGAAATTTCGTATCCCCTCTGTACCCTTCATTACCGACGGTGAAAACTTCACGTTCAGCAAGCTTCCGTTTGTAGTCAGGTAGTTGTCAAGCTTGCTCACGCTCTTAAGGACCGAGGTAGGGCCGTGCTTGTCCCTTCCGACCATAGGCGACAAGCCTCCGTCTGCCAGCTGTTCCTTGGAAAGCCTTCCGTCCGCAGTGGCTCCCACTGCTTCTCCCAAAGGTATGTGGGCTGATACCGTGTAAGATCCCGGCTGGAATATTCCACCCCTTGGGTTTTTGAATTTTTCCACCTGCTTGCAGTAATAGGTCAGAACTTCCGAACCCAGGTAATCAACTTCGTCAACGTCATTTCCGTATTTTTCATACCTGTTTATGAACTTCTGCCTCAATACCTCATTGTTTTCGTAATTGTCCCGTAGAAGCTCCACTAAATCTCCCAGGCTTATTTCCTTGTCGTCAAAGACGTATTTCTTGACGATATATAGAGAATCGCTCAAGTTTGCAATTCCTATACCCTGAACACCTGAGAAGTTGTATACCGCCCCACCCCAGGAGACGTCCCTTCCGTTTTCAACGCATTTTTCTATGAAGCAAGACAAAAGAGGTGTGGGGGCAAATGCTCCATGGGCTTCGTCGGTTATATTAGAGCCTTCCACCATGTGGTCTACATATTCATCGATGGTGTCTTTTATTCCCTGCATCAAATCGTCAAATGATCTTATTTTTTCGTGATTTCTCTCCAGCGTAACCTCCAGCACCTTAAGCAGGTTGAAAAGCGCGATGTCGTGAAGCCCGTAAGTCTTGCCGGGTATGCTAAGCTCAACACACCCTACCACCGAATAATCCCTAGCATCAGGCAAGGATACCCCTCTGTTTAAGTATCCGGGTATTATTACCTCGTCGTTGAATACCTGGGGTATTCCTGTCCCAAGCCTGATGGTTTCCGCCGTTTTATTTAGAAATTCTATAGGGGATTTTTCATGAATCCGGACTCCAAGGTTAGGCTGTGGAAGCTGTATATCGCCGTAAGTGTCCAATATTACGTAGGAAAGCTCGTTGGTGGCGTCCCTTCCGTTTTTGTCCACTCCTCCCAAGATTATCGTATAACCTGTGGGAAAACCTGCAAAATACTTGGCGCTGTCTTCGCTTCTTAACAAAACCACGTCATTCATTTTAAGCCACAGACATCTCAAAAGCTCCTTTAATAATTCCTTGTCTTCGCACTCATCCAGTGATTTTTTATAAAATCTGTACATGTATTGGTCGAATCTTCCCGGCGAGATCGAGCTTGCATTTGACTCAAACTGCAAGGCAAGGTTCACATACCAAAAAAGCTGCAGCGCATCGTAAAGCTCAACGGGTTTTTCTGTTGATACCATCTCTGAAATCTCAGCTATTCTCACAAGCTCGTCTTTACGCTTGCCATCCGTCTCTTTTTCAGCCATTTTTCTGGCAAGCTCCGCATATCTCAATATGAATTTTTGCGTGGCCTTAAGGGTAATCAAGGCCGCCTTGTAAAAATCATTGTCTTGGTACTTGCTTGAGTATCCTTCGACTTCTTCGATCATGGACCCCAGGCCTTGTTCCAATACCTTTTCAAATGTGGGAATTATATGTCCCTGCCCCTTGTCGGTCTGGTTTATCTTTACGATTCCATCCTTGATGCTGGCTTTTACTACATCAGTCATCCTTGAGTCGACGTAATCCTTCAATGAATTCTTTTCCCAATAAGGGTACAGCACTTCATTGAAGTATTTCTTGTCTTCATCTGATACCAAGAACTGATCCTGTGGTCTTTCAGCCATAGTTTCCAGCTCGTCGCTAATCCAATACGGGCTCATCTCCGGAGATGCAATGCCGGATCTTGGTTTGACAGTTCTATCTCCTACTATTAGCTCTCCTTCGTTGATCTGTATCTCTACATTCTCCAGTATATGAGCTGTAGCCATAGCCCTTCTCATCACCGAGGGCATCCCTTCGGTAGTTATATAGCTGTCCGTATAAAGCCTGGCCCTTTCAAGGGACAGCTCTCTTTTGCTTTCGAAAAGTCGGTCTTTTAATGCTGCTATTCTTTCGCTGACTTGAGACATATTATTCACCTCTGTATTATTATTTACTCTTATTCTATATCAATTCATATTGTTTATCAATATTTTTTCTTGTTTTATCTTTTTATTTTCTTTAACCTGTACTATAATGAATTTAAAGTATGTTAGGTAATTGCGAAACTAATAATTGAAAAAAGTGCAGATTGGTACTGAAGTGGGAGTGACGATTTTTAAAAATAATCTTTGAAGATTATGCAATAAGTGGTTTCAAGCTTCGTATGTACTGATGTT